>OLOG01000097.1_pt1 | contig 94119 bp, 78 predicted proteins | sample 1672351 | NCBI WGS metagenome assembly OLOG01 (sample SAMEA3136674, study PRJEB25190) | human gut metagenome | biome: human gut; feature: human-associated habitat; material: faeces | place: Austria | collected 2013 | reverse complement strand
AAACTTCATCAGTGCCCGCCCCACGGGAAACCGGCGGGATGGACCAGTTCAGATGGGGCTTTGATGCATGGGTGGCCTGTTGGTGGGCAAATGGGTATCATACTGAGGTTACTGCGTCGACTCTGTGATGCATGTTTGTACGTTCCCGACGGTCGGTTTGCCAGAAGCGCCCCGTCGGTTATTCCAGACCCGTTTCGAAGAAAGGAAACAACACTCACCTATGGCAGCTAAAAAATCATCTCCCTTGAAGATCATCCCGCTCGGCGGCCTTGATGGCATCGGCAAGAACATGACGGTCTTCGAGTGCGGCGACGACATGGTGCTCGTCGACGCTGGCCTCATGTTCCCCGACGACTCGCAGCCCGGTATCGACCTGGTGCTTCCGGATTACACCTACGTTCTGGAGAACGAGGAAAAGCTCCGCGGCATCGTCGTCACTCACGGCCACGAGGACCACACCGGTTCGCTTCCGTATCTGCTCCAGGATCTCAACAACAAGGTGCCCATCTTCTCGAGCAAGCTGACGCTCGGCTTTATCGAGGGTAAGCTCTCCGAGTTCCGCATTCGTGCGCCCAAGTTCCGTGAGGTCAAGGGCGGCAGCCACGTCAATTTGGGTGGCATCTCGCTCGACTTCTTCTCGATGACGCACTCCATCCCGGGCGCTCTGGGCGTGTTTATCCGCACCAACCAGGGCACCGTTATGCACACCGGCGACTTTAAGCTCGACCAGACGCCCATCGACGGCGTCACGCCCGACTATGCCGCTATCAGCCGCTTTGCCAAGCAGGGCATCGACCTGTTGCTGTCCGACTCCACCAACGCCACGGTTCCTGGCTTTACCAAGTCCGAGGCCGAGGTTGGCCCCAATCTGCTGCATGCCATCAAGAATGCTCCGGGCCGCGTGTTCGTCGCGTCGTTCTCGAGCCACATCCATCGTCTGCAGCAGATCTGCGACGCTGCCCGCAAGTGCGGCCGCAAGGTCGTCGTGACCGGTCGTTCCATGCTCACCAACACCCGCGTGGCGCGCGAGCTCGGTTATCTCAACATCGATGATGCCGATATCATCGATGCCTTCGATATTGATAACCTGCCCGACGACAAGATCGTCGTTATGTGCACCGGTTCGCAGGGCGAGCCCCTGTCGGCCCTTTCGCGTATGGCCAACGGCGAGCACAAGACGCTCTCCATCCACGAGGGCGATACCGTCATCCTCTCGGCAACGCCGGTCCCCGGTAACGAGAAGGCCGTCCAGCAGGTCGTCAACAGCCTCGCCAAGCTTGGCTGCGACGTGTGGGATAAGAACCGCGCCCTCGTTCACGTCTCGGGTCACGGCAGCCAGGAGGAGCTCAAGCTCCTGATGGCCATGGCCAAGCCTACGTACTTTATGCCGGTCCACGGTGAGGCCGTGCATCTGCGCGCCCACGCCCAGCTTGCCCGCAAGATGGGCATCAAGGAAGATCATATCTTTATCCTCGATAACGGAGATACGCTCGAGATGCGTGGCGGTATCGTCAAGCGCGGTACGCCCGTCGAGTCCGGCGTCGTCTACGTTGACGGACTGCGCATCGGCGATACCGACCCTATCGTTCTGCGCGATCGCCAGAAGCTTGCCAACGACGGTATGGTCACGGCTGTCGCTATCGTTTCGCTCAAGCACAAGAAGATCGAGGCCATCGAGTTCTCGGGCCGTGGCGTCTCCTTTGCCATCGACGATCAGTTCTCCGACGACGCCTCGGCGTCCATCATGAAGACGATCGAGAAGGGCAAGTTCAGCTTTACGAGCAGCGGTTCCGATGCCATTCGTAAGGCCGTGCGCGACTCGCTCTCTAACTTTATCTGGAGCCGTACGCGCACTCGTCCGATGATCATCCCGGTCGTCATGGAGGTTTAGTTTGGCGCGCGGATCTGCACAAAACGCCAAAGGCAATAAAGCCAACAACCAACCGGCATCTGCTAAGGGTGCCGGTTCCCATCTTCGTGCCAATAAGGGCCATGAGGTCGACTTCGACGATTTCGAGCCCCTGGTCGAGCCTTCGGCCAACCGCGATATCGCCGGCGTGGTCATTGCTGTTTTGGCGATTGCGTCCTTCATTGCCGTGATTTCACCGGCGACCGCACCCGTTACGGCTGCGGTTGCCGGTTTCTACCACCTGGGCTTTGGTCTGGGCGCCTACGTGCTGCCGATCGTCATTTTGCTGTTTGCCGCCACGCTCTTTTTAGGCGAGGACTCGCCGCTCAACGTGCGCTCTGTTGCGGGCGGCACCGTGGTCTTTATCGCCGTCGTCTCTATTCTTTCGCTGATGGTGCCGGGTACGAGCGTCTCGTGCGACCTTATGTTCACGCCGCAAAACCTGTCCGCCTCGGGTGGCTACATCGGTGCGTTTATTGCGAGTGCGCTGCAGAATGCCCTGGGTAAGCCTATCGCGATGGTGGTCCTGTTGGGTCTGGCCGTCGTTGGCTTTGTCATCATTGGCTTTTCGGTGGGCGGAGTTTTGCGCTCTGCCCGCGACCGTGCGGCCGATTTTGCCGAACGCCGTCGTGCCGACGTCAACGCGAGTCCGTGGGGTGACGACGAAGCCCTGTCGGTGCCCGGCGTTGCCCGTCCGCACCTGAGCATTCTTCGTCAAAAGGGCTCCGATATGGCCGTGACCACGGTCATGGGCAACGATTCGGACCCGGTTTTGGACGATGACGACGAAGACGAGGATCCGTTTGTCGACGTGTCCGATGCCGTGGAGGCCGAGCGCGCTAAGACGACGCTGCTGCCGCGCCGTCATGCCAAGAAGGGCAAGACGGCTCCCAAACTCAATACGAGCGAGCCCGACCCGTCTTGGTCCGAGAGCGAGATTGAGCTTACCGAGGGCGATGACGAGGACGACGAGTCCCCGCTCGATGCTGCTAAAACCACCTTGCTGCCGCGCCGCCATGCCAAGCGCGGCCAGGTGACCGGCCAGCTTTCGATGGAAGACGATCAGGCCAAGATCGATGAGTCCGAGCCGCCGTTTGCCGTGAATCCCGTCTCGGCCGCCCCTCAAATTCCTGATTTCCTTAAGCACCCAAAGGTTGCCGATACGGCCGTCGCGGGCGCTGCCGAGGCGTCTGCTTCTAGCGATGGGGGAGCGGACAATGCCCCCGCGGATAACGAGGGCGAAGAAGAGGACGGCCTTAAGCTTCCGCCGCTCGAAATCCTGCATGCAAACCCTCAGTCCGCTTCTGCCGCGTCTTCGGATAAGGAGCTGGAGCAAACCGCCGAGTCGTTGCAGTCCACGCTGCTTGAGTTTGGCCGTAGTGCTCGCGTCGTCGGCTGGATTGCCGGTCCCACGGTGACGACCTTTAAGCTGCAGCCCGGCGAGGGCGAGCGTGTGAGCAAGATTTCGAGCCTTGAGGATGACATCGCACTGTCGCTTGCTGCTCAGTCCGTGCGTATCTTTGCCCCGATTCCCGGCACCTCGCTCGTGGGTATCGAGATTCCCAATCGCAAGCGTCAGAACGTCAACTTGGGCGACGTGCTGCCCTATGTTAAGGGCGGTCCGCTTGAGCTTGCCATCGGCCGCGACGCCGAGGGCACGCCGGTCGTCGCCGACCTCGCCAAGATGCCCCACCTGCTGATCGCCGGTACCACGGGTTCCGGTAAGTCGGTCATGATTAACTCCATCATCACGACCCTGCTCATGCGCGCGCTCCCCGAGGACGTTCGCTTGATCATGGTCGACCCCAAGCGCGTCGAGCTCGCAGGCTATAACGGCCTGCCGCATCTTTACGTGCCCGTAGTGACCGAGCCCAAGCAGGCCGCGAGCGCCTTGCAGTGGGCGGTGTCCGAAATGGAGCGCCGCCTGAAGGTCTTCGAGCGCCTGAACGTGCGCAAGATCTCGACCTATAACGAAAAGCAGGCCGCCGGCGAGTTTGAGCATTACGATAACCCGCCGCAAAAGATGCCCTACCTGGTCATCATCATTGACGAGCTTTCGGACCTGATGATGGTTGCCGGCAAGGATGTCGAGGCATCGATTGTGCGTATCGCCCAGCTGGGCCGTGCCGCCGGTATCCACCTTATCGTGGCGACCCAGCGTCCGAGCTCTAACGTGGTGACGGGCCTCATTAAGGCCAATATCACCAACCGTATCGCCTTCAACGTCGCAACGGGCATCGACTCCCGCGTCATCATTGACCAGATGGGTGCCGAAAAGCTCACCGGCTTGGGTGACATGCTGTTCTCAAAGGTCGACTGGGGCAAGCCTCGCCGTATCCAGGGCTGCTTTGTTTCGGATGACGAGATCAACGAGATTGTCGAGTTCGTCAAGTCGCAAAGCGAGCCCGACTACCACGAGGAGATCCTGTCGGCTGTGGCACCTGCCTCCATGTCCATGGCAGGTGGCGGCGGCATCGTGCGCACCGGCGTTGCCGAGCCTCAGGACGACGATCCGCTTATCTGGGAAGCCGCTCATATTGTGGTGGAATCGCAGCTGGGCTCCACATCTGGCCTGCAACGCCGCCTGAAGGTTGGCTATGCGCGCGCCGGGCGTATTATGGACATGCTGGAAGAAAAGGGTGTCGTCGGACCGCCCGACGGTTCCAAGCCGCGCGAGGTCCTGCTGGATGAAGAAGGCCTTGCCGCGCTGGAATCCGTCGACGCCGAGATGGCACGTGAAGATCGTGAGTTTGGAGGATTCTGATGGCTGCACGCTTTGGTGACATGCTGCTCGAGCAGCGTCGCCGAATGGGCCTTTCCATTCAGCAGGTCGCCAACACCATCAAAATCAGGCCGCAGATCATCGAGTTTTTCGAGAATGGCAATTTTGCATCGATGCCTCCGCGCGGCTATGCGCAGGGCATGATTTCGAGCTATGCGCGCTTTTTGGGCCTCAATCCGCGGGAGGTCGTCAACGCTTATTTTGACGATCTGATGGCATATGAGCGCGAGACGTCGCAGCAGGGCGGTCGTTTTCAGGACGCCGCCGGCTACGTCAATTCGCGTTCCTCGGTCGACAACGGCCGCTTCCTGATGGTTCAGGGTGGGCGTTCGACGCGTTATGGCCAGCGCCCTCAGCAGGCTGGCTATGTTACCGAGATGGGTTCGAGCGAGGAGATTCGTTCCCAGCGCGATCGCTTTCGCAGCACGCCGGCGCCCGAGGAGCGCGCACTCCCCGCTGCCCGCGGTGTCGCACGTGACCCTCGTGCCGGCTACGGCGATGGTGGTTATTCCGATCGCGGGTACCGTGGCGTTTCTTCCGGTCGTCCGCGCGGCGGCTATGCAGACGCCGATACTACGCAGGTGACGCCTCGCCTTCGATCTCAGTCGCAGACCTTTAGCCAGCGCTCCTCTGCGCCTCGTTCGGGCCAGCGCAACTACCAGGGTCGCGGCGAGCTCGCCCCCCGCTCGGGCCAGCGCAACATGCAGCGCCAAGGTAGCTATCGCGGACGTTCCGACAATAACCGCGGTCGTATGCCCCAAGGCACTGGTCGCGGTGGTTCCAATCGTGGACGCGGCGGTGGGCGTGCTCCTCAGAACAACGGTCTCGATCCACGTATCGTTTACGCCGGTATTGGTGCCGTGGCGCTGCTTCTGATCGTGCTCATCGTGGTGCTCCTGCGTGGCTGCGGCTCCTCGGCGCCTGAGTCGACGCCCGAGACGCCCGTTGCCACCAAGACATCGACTAAGAAGTCTTCCAAGAAGACCGAATCCGTCGATGAGGATGAAGATACCGATGAGACGACGGACGAGTCCACCGATTCGGATGCCGCTAAGACGACGGCCAAGAAGGAGGAGAACGAGGTCACAAAGGTCAAGATCTCCGTTGCCAAGGGCAAGACTGCTTGGATTGAGGTCAAGGTCGACGGTAAGTCGGTCTATGGCGCCCAGGCGACCGGCCCCTTCGAGCAGGAATACACGCCCGAGTCCTCGATTGAGATCACCACGTCCAAGCCTTCTGATGTCACCGTTACCAAGAACGGCGAAAAGGTCCGCTACGACACTAAGACGTCGGGCGTGGCACGCGTGACGATCGCTGTTCCCAAGAAGGAGACGGCCGAGTCCAAGGACGGCGAGAGCTCCGATGGCACCGATGGCACCGAAAGTACCGACGGAACCGATGGAACCGACGCCCAGTCCGCGGACGGCACAGAAACCGCCACCGACGGGCAGACTACCTCCTATTCAGACGATTATTCGTACGACAGCTACTAAGCCGCTCGTAAGCGAAAGGATTAACCATGGCTAAAGATTCCAGCTTCGACGTCGTGTCCGAGGTCAATATGCAGGAGGTCGACAATGCCTTCCAGCAGACCACGCGCGAGATTTCCCAGCGCTATGACCTGAAGGACTCTGGTGCCACCATCGAGCTTTCGAAGGGCGACAAGCTCTTTACGATCAACGCCCCGGCCGACTTTGTCTCCAAGCAGATCATCGATGTCCTGAGCTCCAAGCTCATCAAGCGCGGCATCGATCTTAAGGCCGTGTCCTGGGATGCGCCTCAGGCTGCATCGGGCGGTACCGTGCGCGTGCTCGGTCACATCGTCGAGGGTATCGACCAGACGACTGCCAAGAAGATCAATAAAGACATCAAGGATCAGAAGCTCAAGGTCAAGGTGACGATCGAGGCCGACAAACTGCGTGTTTCCTCTGCTTCCAAGGATGCGCTGCAGACCGTGATCCAGTTCCTGCGTGACCAGGACTACGGTCAGCCGCTGCAGTTCATCAATTACCGCTAATTCATTCGAAAGGACCGCTCTCCAACATGGATACTCCGTTGGGCTCCGTACTCTATATCACCCTCGGGTGCGCCAAGAACGAGGTCGATACCGACCGTATGCGTTCGCTGCTGACCGCCGCGGGCTATGAGGAGGCATTCGATCCGCAGGATGCCGATATCGCCATCGTCAATACGTGCTCGTTCCTTGCCTCTGCAACGTCCGAGAGCATCGAGACCACGCTCGAGCTTGCCAACGAGGTGCAGGACGGCGTTCGTTCCTGCCCGATCGTCATGTGCGGCTGCGTGCCGTCACGCTACGGGGATGACCTGCCCGACGAGCTTCCCGAGGTCGCGGCCTTTGTGAAGGCCGACGAGGAAGACGGCATCGTGGCGGTTATCGATGACGTACTGGGCGTGGAACGCGAGATTGCCGCCTATATTCCGCAGGTCAAGCGCACCGTCGAGGGCGCTGTCGCCTACGTCAAGATCTCTGATGGCTGCAACCGCTTTTGTAGCTTCTGCATGATCCCGTATATCCGCGGTCGTTATCACTCGCGCAATGCCGAGAGCATTATCTCCGAGGTGCGCGACCTGGTCGCCGGCGGTGTGCGCGAGATCGTACTGATCGGTCAGGACACGGGCATCTGGGGTACCGACTTTGCCGACGAGGACCTCGCCGAGGGCTCGCCGCGCAATCTGGCGCAGCTGCTGCAGGCCGTTGCTGGGGCGGTGCGTCCTCATAACGTGTGGGTCCGCGTACTCTACCTGCAGCCCGAGGGCATGACCGACGAGCTTATCGAGACCATTCGCGATACGCCCGAGGTGCTGCCCTATATCGATATCCCCGTGCAGCACTGCGATGCGCGCATCCTTAAGGCCATGCGTCGCTCCGGTTCGCGCCAGGAGCTCGAGGATCTGTTCCGCGACCTGCGCGAGCGCATCCCCGGCATCGTGATTCGCTCCACGGCCATGGTAGGGTTCCCGACCGAGACCGACGACGAGTTCCGCGATCTTATCGACTTTATGGACACCGTGGGTTTCGACTACACGAGCGTCTTTGCCTACTCGCGTGAGGAGGGCAGCCTGGCCGCCAAGATGGAGGGCCAGGTCGATGAGGAGGTCAAGCTCGAGCGCGCCCAGGAGGCTATGGACCTGGCCGAGTCGCTCGGCTTTGCCGCGACTGCCGCGCACGTGGGCGAGCGCGCCCAGGTGATCGTCGACGGTATCGAGGAGACCGAGGACGGTGCCGAGCTCATCGGACATGCCTGGTTCCAGGCGCCCGATTCCGATGGCGCGGTGCATCTGGATGCTAGCGAGGCATCTGTGGGCGATATTCTGACGGTCGAGTTTACCGATAGCTTTTGCTACGAGCTTATCGGTCATGTTGTTGAGTAGGAGAGCGTCGTGGCTAACGAGAGCAATAAGGAACTGACGAGTGTTTGGACGCCCGCCAACATCGTGACGTGCGTTCGCATCGTCTTTATTCCGGTGTTCATGATCGTGTCGGCGCTGTCTCACACGAGTGTTGCCGGCACGGATTGGAGCACCTTCGACGGCCCACTCGCCGCCGCCGCCTTTATTCTGTACGTCATCCTGTCGTGCACCGATAAGGTTGATGGCTACCTGGCTCGTTCGCGCAACGAGATCACCGACTTCGGCAAGTTCCTGGATCCCATTGCCGATAAGTTGCTCGTGTTCTCGGCCCTGCTGCTGTTCTTGGACTTTGGTGCGGTGACTGTGTGGTCCGTGTTCATCATCCTGTTCCGCGAGCTGCTGGTGAGCGCCCTGCGCATGGTCGCGAGTGCGGCCGGTGTGGTCGTTGCCGCCGATAAGCTCGGCAAGTACAAGACGGCGACCACGATGGTCTCCATCTGCGGCTATCTGTGCGTCTTTGCGATGGCCGGCTTGCACCTTGGCCCGGTGGCGCTGACGCTCGGTATCTACTCGGTGTCACGCTTCCTGTACGCCGTGGCCGTTGTCTTGACCGTTATCTCGGGCGCTCAGTACTTCTGGAACTGCCGCAAGATCGTCTTTTCGGTCTAGGTTCCTGGTAGACATGACGGAATCATTTGAGCAAATTACCGCGCACAATGAAGATCTTGCACGCGATATTGTCGAGCGTGCAGGCGTTCGTGGTGCGACGGTTTCGACGGCTGAATCTCTGACAGCGGGCATGATCGCCTCGACGATTGCCGATATCCCTGGCGCCTCGGCAGTGCTTCGTGGCGGTGCGGTGACGTACTGCGACGAGATTAAGCATCGCGTGCTCGGCGTTGAGCAGGAGACGCTCGACCGCTATACTGCGGTGTCGTATCAGACGGCGCGCGAGATGGCTGCCGGTTCGCTGGAGCTGTACCAGAGCGATATTGCCGTGAGCGCGACGGGCTATGCCGGCCCTGGTGGAGGCACCGAGGACGATCCGGCTGGAACCTTTTATATTGGCTGGGCGTATCGCTCGGCCGATGGGGGAGGGCCGGTCGTGGACTCTATTCGTTGTCACTATGAGGGCGATCGTTCATGCGTCCGTGCCCATGCGGTCGCTGAGGCACTGGGTCGTATTGTCTACGTGCTCGATTCTATGGAATAGACGTGTTTTAAGGGGCCTCCGGGCCCCTTAATTGTGGAGATAGGGACCTCTGGCGAATTTGCTCTTTGTGCAGGTAGTTGGCGTATTCATGTTTGTCTTGCCTTGCTTGGTTCGCCTGCGGTCAAGTTTTTGGTCAGTGTTTGGTCGGCGTTTGGTTGGGTTTTGGAAAGGTCGGCTGCATATGATTTATCTGAACGGTTGACCACGAACAGCCGTTCGTTTATTATCGATGCAGGTTGTTAAGAGGAGGGCTATTCATGGCCAAGAATTCAGGTCCCGTACGTACCGTTCATGCTCGCACGACGGGTAAAGAGCGCGATGAGATGATCGCCACCACCAAGGCCGAGATCGAGAAGAAATTCGGCCAGGGTTCCATCATGAGGTACGGCGACGGTGGTCCCGAGCTCGAGGTCGAGGCCATTCCCACGGGCGCCCTGGCCCTCGATGCCGCTCTGGGCATCGGCGGCGTGCCGCGCGGCCGTATCGTCGAGATTTACGGTCCCGAGTCCTCCGGTAAGACAACGCTTTCGCTCGAGATTTTGGCAGAGGCCCAGGCTATGGGCGGCGTCGTGGCATTTATCGATGCCGAGCACGCGCTCGATCCCACGTATGCCGCGCGTATCGGCGTGGACATCGATGAGGTCCTCATTTCCCAGCCCGATACGGGTGAGCAGGCGCTCGAGATCGTCGACATGCTCGTGCGCTCTGGCGCCATCGACGCCATCGTCGTCGACTCTGTCGCCGCTTTGACTCCGCGTGCCGAGATCGAGGGCGAGATCGGCGATACTACGGTCGGCCTTCAAGCCCGTCTGATGAGCCAGGCGCTCCGTAAGCTCGCCGGCTCGCTCGCCAAATCTAAAACGACCTGCATCTTCATTAACCAGCTGCGCGAGAAGATCGGCGTCATGTTCGGCAACCCCGAGACTACGACGGGCGGCCGCGCTCTCAAGTTCTTCTCGTCGGTGCGTATCGATATTCGCCGCATCGACAGCATTAAGCTCAAGGACGAGGTCATCGGCAATCGTGTGCGTGCCAAGGTCGTTAAGAACAAGGTGGCCGCTCCGTTCCGCTCGGCTGAGTTCGACATCATGTACGGCACGGGCATCTCTAAGGAGGGCTCGATTCTGGACATGGCCGTCGAGTGCGGTATCTGTAAAAAGATGGGCTCTTGGTTTGCTTACGGTGAGGACAAGCTCGGTAATGGTCGCGAGGCCGCCAAGGCCTTCCTGCGCGAACACCCCGATTGTGCTGACGAGATCGAGCATAAGGTTCGCCTCGCCTGCGGCCTTGAATTCGATGACGATGCTCCGTCCGAGGTCGAGCTGACCGATCAGCCCGAAACTGAGGAGTTCGATGAGCTTTACGCCATCGATGGCTCCGCGATGCTCGATGATGACGACGAGTAGCGGATGCCCTCATGTCGTATACGGTGACCGAGGCCACGGTCGTCTTTCCCGATAAGAAGGCGGCCTCCTCGTTCTCGAGTGGCTATGCATCAAAAAAGCCTTGTGCACATATCGACTGTGAGCTCGAGGGCGGTTTTGAACGATCCATCTGGATTCCTGTTCGTGTCGCGCGCCTGTTCCTTAAAAATCGCCCCGATCTTCCCTGCGATTGGGTTGAGTTTCGCGAGGCAGTGCAGCTCATTGAGCGTAAATGCGCGCTTACCATGGTGACTGAGATGCTGTCGCGCCGCGACCATGCCACGGGTGAGGTCCGTGACAAGCTGGCTCGTTATGGTTTTCGCGCGGCCGCGATTGAATTCGCCGTTGAGCGTGCCACTGAGTATCGCTTTTTAGATGAGAACCGCTTTTGCTCGTATTTTATCGAGGAACGCAAACGACGCGGCTGGGGACAGCGCAAGATCGAGACCGAGCTCAAGCGCCGCCATGTCGTACTCGATGATATCCCCGGCTATCCCGAGGATTATTTTGCCGTGGAGGACGACTTGGCTCGCGCATCGGCTTTACTCGCGAAGCGTCGTGTTCCCGAGACGCATGGATTCGAAAAGCTCGTCCGGTTTTTGATGGGCAAGGGCTTTTCGTACCACATCGCCGCCGATGCCGTTAAGGCGCGTCTCGATGCCGAACGTGAGGAATGTGCAGTTTAGACACATGCGCTTTGCGTACCTGCCGTTCACCGCGTTTTAGTCGCCGTACCGGGTCCATTTATTTGACAGTTGTTGCGGTTCAACGTACGATAACCACTGTCATTTGCTTTGTGATATGTGCTCATCTTTGATGAGTTTGTTTATATGTTTATCTGTATCCGACCCGCATAAGCTGCGCCCATATTACTCAAATGTCTCGAGCCGTTCGCAAGGACGGTTCGCTTTGTTGTGTAACGAATCCATAAAAAGGAGTGAGCATGCCTATCATCGCAGCGCTCGTTGGCATCGTTTTGGGTGCCATCGCCGCCATTGCCTACATGCGCACCGCCAAGCAGGGTAGTCTTCACGAGGCCGACGAAAAGATCCAGTCGGCACACGCACAGGCTGAGTCCCTAATCGGCGATGCAAAGCGTCAGGCCGAGACCCTCAAAAAAGAGGCTCTGCTTGAGGCTAAGGAAGAGATCATCAAGAACAAGCAGGCTGCCGAGGCCGAGGACAAGCAGCGTAAAAGCGAGATTCGTACGCTCGAGAATCGCGTGATGCAGCGCGAGGAGTCTCTCGATCGCCGCAACGATGCCCTCGACAAGCGTGAGCATCAGCTGTCCAGCCAGGCTGGCCAGGTCGAGAAGCGTTCCCGCGAGCTTGAGGAGCTCTGCGCCAAGCAGACCTCGGAGCTCGAGCGCATCGCCGACCTGACCCGTGAGGACGCTCACAAGGAGCTCCTCGACAAGGTTCGCGGCGAGGTTACCCACGAGGCAGCCACGATCATCCGCGAGTCCGAGCAGCAGGTCCGCGCCGAGTGCCACAAGACCGCTCAGGAGATTCTCTCCCTGGCGATTCAGCGTTGTGCCGCCGACCACACCGCCGAGGTTACCGTTACCTCCGTGCACATTCCTTCCGATGACCTCAAGGGTCGCATCATCGGCCGCGAGGGTCGCAACATCCGCACCTTCGAGCAGGTTTCCGGCGTCAACCTGGTGATCGATGATACGCCCGAGACCGTCGTGCTTTCGAGTTTCGATCCGGTCCGTCGCGAGACCGCCCGCGTCGCCCTCGAGAACCTTATTGCTGACGGCCGCATTCATCCTGCCCGTATCGAGGAGATGTATCACAAGGCCGCCGACTTGGTTCAGCAGCGCGTGCGCGAGGCTGGCGAACAGGCTGCCTTCGATACCGGTATCCACGATCTGCACCCCGAGATCGTTAAGACCCTGGGCGCCCTGCGCTACCGCACCTCGTTTGGCCAGAACGTGCTCCAGCATTCCCTCGAGGTTTCCGACCTGTGCGGCGTGATGGCTTCCGAGCTTGGCCTGGACGTTGTGACCGCCAAGCGTGCCGGCCTTCTGCACGATCTTGGCAAGGCAATCGACCATGACGTCGAGGGCCCGCATGCCGTTATCGGCGCCGAGCTCGCCCGTCGCTATGGCGAGAAGCCCGTTATCGTTCACGCTATCGAGGCTCACCACGCCGACGTCGACCCCAACACGGTACTCGATGTTCTGGTCCAGGCTGCCGATGCTGTTTCTGCCTCTCGCCCCGGTGCCCGTCGCGAATCGGCCGAGAACTACATCAAGCGCCTTGAAAAGCTCGAGGAGATTGCCAACTCCCATGACGGCGTCGAGCGTACCTATGCCATGCAGGCTGGTCGCGAGGTCCACGTCATGGTTCAGCCGGACAAGATTTCCGATGCTCAGTCCACGGTCTTGGCTCATGACATCGCCCATCAGATCGAGGAAGAGATGGAGTATCCCGGTCAGGTGCGCGTCGTCGTGATTCGCGAGAGCCGCGCTGTCGATATCGCTAAATAACATGAACGACGCGAACGAGCTCATCTCATTTATCGCGTCGATGTCGGGGGAGGGTAACCTTCGCGTCGAGGAGAACCTTGGCGAGGGGTATGTCCGCCTCCGCGTTTCGGAGGCCGAGCGGCGCCAGGCAAAGCACGACATCCAGCATGTCGAGGATATTGTCATCGAAATGCTGCGCAACGCCCGTGATGCCGGTGCCGACAAGGTCTATCTCGCCACGACCAAGGAAGATGGCGTCCGTACGCTCGTCTTTCTGGATAACGGCTCGGGCGTACCGCAGGATATGCAGGAGCGCATCTTTGATGCCCGCGTTACCTCCAAGCTCGAGAGCATGAAGATGGATCGTTGGGGCGTTCACGGTCGAGGCATGGCATTGTTCTCGATTAAGCAGAACACCGACGAGGCACGCGTTGTCGCGTCGGATGTTGACCTTGGCTCGGTCTTTAAGGTGAGCGTCGCTACCGACCGCCTTGGCGAGCGCGCTGACCAGTCCAGCTGGCCTCAGGCCGTGAAGGACGAGGACGGTCGCTATGTCTGCGCCCGTGGCCCTCACAACATCATTCGCGCCGCCTGTGAGTTTGCCCTCGAGGAGCTGCGCGCCTGTGATGTCTATCTGGGGTCTCCGTCCGAGATTGCCGCGACGTTGCATGCGCAGGCGTCCAGCCGTCTCGATGCTTCTCGTCTTTTGTTTATCGATGACGAAGCCGAGCTTCCGGTGGTTGATCGCCTGGGTCTTGCTTCGGATGCGGAAGACTTTATCCGTATCTGTTCGGGTTTGGGCCTTGAGATGTCCGAGCGTACGGCGCATCGTATCTTGGCGGGCCAGATTAAGCCCGTCCGCGGTGTGACCGCACGCCTGCTTCGCGAGCGCGATTCGTCCTCACACGTGTCCGCTCCGGTTGATCTAGCCAAAGATCGTCGCGGGCTGCGTATCGCCAAGGACGACATGGCGCAGTTCTCGCGAGCAGTGGAGCGCGACTTTAACGATCTTGCATCGCGGTACTATCTCAACCTTTGCGGCGACCCCAAGATTCGTGTTTCGCGTGATCGTATTACTGTGACGTTCGATCTTGCCAAAGAGGAATAGCATCTTTACCGAGTCCGTTCGGTACGATACAGTTATTGCAGTTAAAACGTACTTTTAAACGCAGGAGTTTCTTCATGGATTGCCTGAAGGTATCAAGCAAATCATTGCCCGCGTCCGTTGCCGGCGCCATTGCCGGCATGGTCAAAGATGGCGTTCCCGTCAATATTCAGTGTGTCGGCGCGGGTGCCGTCAATCAGGCCATTAAGGCTGTGGCCATTGCACGCGGATTTTTGATTCCGACCGGGTTTGATATTTCCTGCGCGCCGGTGTTCTCCGACATCCTCATCAACGGGGAGTCTCGAACCGCCATCCGTCTTTCTATTTACGTTCATCAGATTAATCGAGCTGCTATGGATAACGTTGTGATGGACGACGTTAAGCCTGTGGCATAGCGTGTTTGCTCTTTGCCTTCGCTCTTTGATTCCACCTATTCCACCTCGTTAGGACTTATACACATGGACCAGGGTTCCGTACGCGATATTCTTGCCGGTAAAACCTACTTTATCCGCACCTTTGGCTGCCAGATGAATCAGCACGACTCCGAGCGCGTGAGTGGCCTGCTCGACTCGTATGGCTGCCTTATGGCGCTCGATCCGGAGCATGCTGACATTGTCGTGTTCATGACATGCTGCGTTCGTGAGGCCGCTGACACCCGTCTGTACGGTCAGTGCAACTCTTGTAAAAGCCTTCCGCCTTCGCCCTCGGGTAAGCGCGTGGTCGCCGTGGGCGGCTGCATCGCGCAGCGCGACGGCGAGGGTCTGCTCATCAATGTCGATAACGTCAATGTTATCTTTGGGACGCATTCCATCGCGCATGTGGCCGAACTCATTGCCGAGGCATTTTTGGACGGCAAGCGTCATATTCGCACCAATGAACACGAGGACACGGATGCTATGAGCATGCCGTGGCATCGTGAGACCCAGTATCACGCCTGGGTCCCCATTATGACGGGCTGTAATAACTTCTGCACCTATTGCATCGTGCCGTATGTGCGCGGTCGCGAAAAGAGCCGCCCTTTCGAGGAGATTGTCGACGAGGTAACCGGTCTAGTACGCCAGGGCGTGCGAGAGGTCACGCTGCTGGGTCAAAACGTCAACTCCTATGGTCGCGACCTGTTTGGCAAGCCGCGCTTTGCCGACCTGTTGCGTGCCGTGGGCGATACGGGTGTAGAGCGTATCTTCTTTACTTCCTCGCACCCTAAAGACCTGCTGCCCGAGACTATCGACGCTATGGCCGAGACGTCTGCCGTCATGCCGCAGCTGCACCTGGCAGTTCAGTCGGGCTCGACGCGCATCCTTAAAGAGATGAATCGTCGCTATACGCGCGAGGATTATCTGGGACTCGTCGATCGCATCCGCAATCGCATGCCCAATATCGCGCTTTCGACCGATATCATCGTGGGCTTCCCCGGCGAGACCGAGGAAGACTTTGAGCAGACGCTCTCGCTTGCCGAGACGGTCCGTTATGCTCAGGCCTATACGTTTATCTATTCCAAGCGCGCCGGTACTCCGGCAGCCGAGATTGACGATCCCACGCCGCATGAGGTGATTCTTGAGCGCTTCAACCGTCTGGTGAAGATTATCGAGACCACGGCGTACGAGTATAACCAAGGTGAGCTCCATACCGTTGTGCCGGCGCTTATTGAGGGTACGAGCAAAAAGAATGACGCGGTGCTGCTGGGCAAGAGTCCTAAGAATCAGACCGTTCATGCACCGATTCCCGCGGGCTACAGCATCGATCAGCTGATTGGCAAGATTGTCGATGTTGACGTTGACGTTGCCAAGACCTGGTATCTGTCCGGATCCGTTGTGGGCGAGCCGCGCTAATGATTTCTCCTTGGGCAGGCCTTTCCGCCGTTGCGATTGTCGGTCCGACCGCGGTTGGCAAAAGTGATGTCGCAGATCGTTTGGCGGCTCGTCTTTCGTCCGAAGTGCTGTCGTGTGACGCGATGCAAATCTATCGAGGTATGGATATCGGCACTGCCAAGATGGCACCCGAGGAGTGCACGGCGCCTCTACGTCTAGTCGATATTGTTGAACCGGGCGTTGCATATTCTGCAGCGCTGTATCAGGCAGACGCTCGTGTGCATGTTGAGCGCTTGCTGGGCGAGGGCCGTCTACCGGTGTTTTGCGGGGGCACAGGCCTGTATCTCAAGGCCGCCCTGGATGAAATGGATTTTCCCTCAGGCGAGCTTGAGGACGATCGCCGCGCTGGGTATCAGGAGCTTGCTGAGCGCATAGGTGAGGAAGCATTGCACGCGCTGCTTGCCGAGCGAGACCACGAGTCCGCTGCGGTCATCCACCCCCATAATGTTCGCCGCGTGATTCGCGCACTCGAAATGCACGATGATGGCGTGTCCTACGCACAGCAAAAGTCGCAGTTTAGTGTTCCGCACGAGCATTATCACGCTCTGTGGTTTGGATTGACGCGTAATCGCGAGGCGCTTTACGAGCGTATTAACCTACGCGTCAATCTGATGTTTGAGCAGGGTCTTGTTGATGAGGTTCGCGGTCTTATGGACCAGGGGCTGGGAGATGCCCTGACTTCGATGCAGGCGATTGGCTATAAAGAGATAATCGATGCCCTTAACGGCGTGATTTCTATGGATGAGGCTCGCGAACTCATCAAGACGCGTTCGCGTCGCTATGCCAAGCGTCAGCTTTCGTGGTTTAAACGCGATGACCGCATTGTGTGGTTTGATATGGACGTGTTTACGATCGATGAGGTCGTTGAGGATATCCTTCATCGTATCGAGGCGGCCTAATGGCTCGGTTTCCCCTTGTTCCCACAGCACCTGAGCCCGAACGTGCCGTTCTTGTCGGAGTTGAGTGGCGCGATAACGCCTGGCCGCTCGATCGTTCGCTTGACGAGCTTGAGCGCCTTGCCCATACGGCTGGCGCTCAGTGCGTGACGCGTTTGTCACAGCGTCTGGTTAAGCCGTATCCAAAATCGTTTATCGGCTCCGGTAAGGTTGAGGAGCTTTGCGGGCTCGTGCATCGTATGGATGCTGATGTTGTTATCTTCGACGATGATTTAACGCCCTCTCAGCAGTCGTATCTTGAGAAAGCCGTGGGCGAACCGGTTAAGATTATCGACCGTACGGCGTTGATTCTCGATATTTTTGGCCTGCACGCTCAGACTCGGGAGGGCCGTCTGCAGGTGCAGCTAGCCCAATTGCAGTATCTGTTGCCCCGCTTGCGCGGTATGTGGAGCCATCTTGCTAAAGAGCAGACACGCGGTGGCATTGGTTCGCGCTTTGGTCAGGGCGAAAGCCAGCTCGAGGTTGACCGACGTTTGATTCGCAACAAGATTGCCGCTCTTCGTCGCGAGCTTAAGCAGGTTGAACAGCGCCGCGATGTCCAGTCAAAGAGCCGTATCGAGTCGCCGGCGTTTCGCGTTGCCTTAGCCGGTTATACCAATGCCGGTAAGTCGACGTTGCTCAATCGCCTGACCGGGTCTACGGTGCTTTCACAGGACAAATTGTTTGCCACGCTCGATCCGACGACGCGCTCGTATCGCTTGCCCGGTGGTCGTGGCATGACCATTACCGATACCGTTGGCTTTATTCAAAAGCTACCGCATGGTCTCGTTGATGCTTTTAAGTCCACGCTGTCTGAGGTCCTTGGTGCCGACCTGATCCTTAAAGTTGTGGATGCCTCTGACGAGGACTACGAGCGCCAGCTCGAGGCAGTCGATCGTGTTCTTGACGAGATCGGTGCCGGCGAGCGTTTGACGCTTACGGTGTTCAATAAAATCGACCTACTCGATAGCGTCGATAGATTGAGTTTCCATCGTCGCTATCCCGAGGCCGTGCTGTTCTCGGCCCAGACGGGCGAGGGACTCGACGATCTCGTCGACCGTATTGCTCGTGAGGCAGCTGCCACCGATGTGTTGCTTTCCGCTGATATCCCGTATCGCGAGGGCGCCCTCATTACGCTGGTGCATGAGCAGGGAACCCTTCTGCATGAGGAATATCTCGAGGACGGCGTTCGCATCGTGGCGAAGTTGCCGGCCCGAATCGCGCCGCGTCTCGAGCGCTATCGTACGGAATAGGCGAGTTCTAGCACTCCTAGAATGACGGGCTGATGAAGCAGGTAGAACGGTAAGGCATGCCGACCGAGGACTGCGAGCGCCGGGATGGGATTGGCGTATGCCCATGCCGGCGCTTCGTGGCTTGATGCTTGTGCTGCCTGGGCAGTAAAGAAGCCGGTAAGGTACATAAAGACAAACGGAATGAGCGGATAGTAGTCTCCCGAAACAAAACCCGGGCCCGGAAATCCAAGCCATGCCAGGTAGGGGAGTGGGTAGACCGCTTTTGGAATGCCCCAGGTTAGGGCAAAAGAAACAAGGCACGCTGCGATGCCCCACGAGCCCGGTGTTTTTTGAAGTAACGGACGGGTGAGTGCAACCACCGCGGTGCACGCCGCCATGCAATAAATGATGCCAAAGTTTACCGAATCGTCGACTGATACCAGTGTAGTTGCAATCCATACGACCAAAGCTGCGGCCGCGTACTTGAGGGCGCGCTTAACGTTATTACGCGAGAGTGTGCACATCCAACCGGCGATAAACAAAAATACCCAGCTGATACTTGCGCGCCAGATATCCTGGAAAACCGTTTCGGTAAACCATGGTATATCCCATCCATATAGGTAGGCCAAATCGTAGCAGGCGTGGAAACCTGCCATCGATAGCATCGTAAACCCGCGGACGGTGTCAAATATGGTGATGCGTTTTTGCATTACGAGAACCGGCGCATTAAACCAACGGCCTTACCCAAAATAACGGGGTTCGTTGCATAGATGGGCTCCATGGTGTCGTTCTCGGGCTGCAGGCGCACGCGCCCCTGCTCCTTGTAGAACGTCTTGACGGTCGCCGAGCCATCGATCATGGCCACGACGATTTCGCCGTTCATGGCGCTCTTTTGCTCGCGAACGATAATGTAGTCGCCGTTGTAGATGCCGACATTGATCATTGAGCTGCCGTGCACTTCAAGGATAAATGAGCCCTGGTCTGTGGCGATTTCGGTCGGGATGGTAAAGGTGTCCTCGATATTTTGCTCGGCCAGAATGGGAATCCCAGCCGCGACGCGACCGACGAGCGGCAGCGAGACCGTTCCGCGGGGCGCCGTGGGTTCATCGGATTTGGAAATCGAGACTGAGGATCCGTCCTCATCAAAGAGCTCTAGGGCGCGAGGTTTGGTGGCATCGCGCTTGAGCAGTCCTCGAGCCTCCAGGGCAGAGAGATGAGCATGCACCGTGCTGGGGGAGGAGAGGCCTACGGCCGATGCCATCTCGCGCACACTGGGCGGATAGCCCTTCTCCTGCTGATATTCCTTGATGAAGTCGTAAATCTGCTGCTGACGCTTGGTAATTTTGCGAGCCATCAGGGGATCCTCTCTGCCAATGTCAAACAAATGTTCGATTATTGCTTGACAGGAACAACTGTTCGAAGATAATAATAACCGAACATTCGTTCTCGCGCTAGACATTTTTGTCCGCGCGGCTTGTTAAAACTGTTCTCAGCAAAACACGCGAGAGGAGAACATGATGAACGCAACGGATATGATCCAGGGTAACCTTGCCCTTAAGCTCGAGACGCCTGCGGCGCCGGCTTTCACGGTTGTCAAAGGCGGCCGATCTGGTTTTCAAACACTGCCTGATAAGCCCGCCCGCAGCCAGTGCGTTGCCACGGCTTCGGCCCCCGTTGCCCTAAAGGCCTCGACAATTGTCGCCTTGGCCGTTGCGCTCACGCTCTTCTTTGTACTTGCTACCTCGATCTTCAGTGCTCGTCACGTCGCTTATGCTGAGTCGGCATCCAACGTTACCTACGAGACCGTCCGTGTTCAGTCTGGCGATTCCTTGTGGTCGCTTGCCCAGGAGCATCCGATTGAAGGTCTTTCTACGCAGGAGACCTCTGATATGATCCGCAACGTCAATCACCTGGAGCATGGCTCGCTCGATGCCGGTGCGCATCTTAAAGTTCCCGCACGTTCCTAAGATTTAAGTACCGTCGCATGGTACCCTTGTAATCGTTTTAGAGGAGGTACCATGCGCTGTCCCAAATGCGGCAAGGCACATACCCGCGTCGTTGATTCCCGCATGCAGGAATCTAATAACACCATCAAGCGTCGTCGCGAATGTTGCTCATGCAATTATCGCTTTACGACATTTGAGCGTTGTGAAGACCCTATCGAGGTCATTAAGTCAGACGGATCCAAGCAACGGTTCGATCGCAATAAGCTGCTGGTCGGTTTGATGCGCGCCACGATCAAGCGAGATATCGACACTAAAAAGCTCAACGAGATCATTGACGATATTGAGGTCGAGCTTCGCTCCCGTACGCTTACGGCCGTTACGTCCCATGAGCTGGGCGATATGGTTCTTAAGCGGTTGGCCAAGATCGATAAAGTGGCCTACATCCGCTTTGCCTCGGTCTATCGCGATTTCAAAGACGTCGATGAGTTTCTGCAAGAGCTCGACAAGCTAAGGTGATTTCATGTCCAACATTACCGTTAACATTAAACGTCTCGACCCAACCGTCGAACTTCCCAAATACGCCCATCCTACGGATGCTGGCCTGGACCTGCGTTCCAACGAGGATTGCATTCTGAAGCCCTTTGAGCGTCGTCTGGTCTCCACGGGCCTAGCTATCGCCTTGCCCGACGGATACGCCGGCTTTGTCCAGCCCCGCAGCGGCCTGGCCATTAAGCAAGGCCTGTCCATAGTCAACACTCCTGGCCTCATCGACGCCCACTACCGAGGAGAGCTCAAAGTCATCCTCATCAACCTAGACCCCGCGAACAACATCCAAATCAACAAAGGCGATCGCATCGCCCAACTCGTCATCCAAGAAGTTCCTACGGTCAACCTCGTAGAAGTAGAAGAACTAGACGAAACCGACCGAGGAGCCGGCGGCTTCGGTTCTTCTGGTGTGGCTTAGCCCATTTCTTCGTTGAAAATGGGCATCGTAATGCCCGCCCGCCTCTCACACATATCATTCCATGCTCAAACATTCTCGCTTCGCTTCGCTCGCTGCGAAACTGCGCGTGGAACGATATGTGTGAGAGGCGGGCGGGCGGTTACTCGCTTGAAAAATTAAAGCCTTTCTTTCTAGTAAGCCAATGCAACAAAGAAACAGTCCCTTTGTCGCATTGGCTTACTGCATTTGAATTTTTCGGTTTCGCCTTTGCAGATTCTAATGGTGGGGAATCTGGTGTAGCTGCTAGCACGTAAACGCAGCTTACCCGTGGAAGGCCCCTATATATCGTCCCGCGCGCAGTTTCGCAGCGAAGCGAGAATGTTTGAGCACGGGATGATATATAGGGGCCTTCCACGGGTAAGCGGACATTAAGACGCTAGCGGATGTGCGCTGGCTTATCGCCCCAGTAGAAGCGGCAGAATGCGCGTTTTCTTTTCTGAGGTTTGCCTACGAGTTCCATGGTGGCGATCGCGATGTCTTCGGCTGCGTGGGGGCGGCGTAGTACTTCGCCGTTGATGAGTAGGGCTTTGAGTGATTCGGGATGGTCGTGCAGGTGGCGCAGGGTTACGATGAGCTCTCGTGCCGTGGTGACGTGCATGCTGGCTCCCATGCCGGTAAGCATGGTGGTGTTGGCTTTTTCCTGGCCATAGGACTTACCCAGCAGGATCATCGGCAGATGTGCGCATAGGCACTCGGTGACCGTGAGTCCGCCCGATTTGAGGATTGCCAGGTCACAGCCGTGCATGAGGGCCGCCATGTCGTCGACATAGTCCAACACCGTGACGTTCTCGAGTTTCATGGCATCGAAGAGCGTCTTCAGCCGGGTGGCATACTCCACGTCTTTTCCGGGCAAAAAGACAAAGTGCATGTCTTCGAAGCTTCGCAGGAAGGGGAGTGTGTGGTCCATCGCCGCGCGAAAGCGGACGTAAGGCTGAGGCAGGCTGGCACCGGCCATTACCAGCACGACGGTCTTGTCGATGGGGAGGTTGAACTTGGCTAGCTCTTCCTCGCGATCGTAATCCGTGTCGAATCCGGCGCGAATAGGAATGCCGGTAATGCGAATCTTTGCCTCGGGCACCTTGCGCGGGCGCAGCGTTTCGGCCATAAATTCGTTGGCAACACAGAATAGATCGGTGTCCTTGTGGGGCCACCAGCCCTCGACTTCGTAGTCGGTCGGGACGCAGATGACCGGATAGTCGATACCCGTAATTACGCGGGCGCCCACGGCAACGTTGGCTGCCGTGATATGCGTTGCGACCACGGCTATGGGCCTGCGGTTACGAATATATTCGTTGAAGGCAGGGAACATAATTCGCGACCATGCCGTCCCGCCACCCCAAAGAAGATGTCCCGTAAGCGTATATCGCCAGGTCAGGTCGTAAATGGGGCGCGTGGCTCCCGTAAAAGAAGCCGCGGTCTTATTGCCGTCGAATTTAATACGTCCAAAATCAAGGATATCGAGCACTTCAATCTCAACATCTTCGGGGATGCCATTGGTGCCGCGGATGAGGTCGAATGCCTGCGCAATCGCATTTGCGGCGGCCTTGTGACCCGAGCCGACCGAGGCGTGCACGATGGTCACGAGAGGTTTTTGCTGTGCCAAGAGCGTGGTTTGCTCCGATTGGGGAGTGCTATGCGTGAGCAGGGGAGCATCGTCGCTCGTCTGCGTCTGATCCATCGATAACTCCCCTTCGACGTTGTAACACGGATTTATCATTGTAGTGCATGAGTGTCACGTTCACGTAAATTTGGGTATGAGCGCAAAGAACGACAACGTTTCGACGAGAGGACTCTTTATGACTACCGATCAGACAATCGATGTTGCGATTATCGGCGGCGGCCCCGCGGGCTATGCTGCCGCCATTTATGCGGCGCGCGCCAACCTGACGACGACCGTCCTTGAGCAGGGCATGTCGGGCGGGCAGATCGCCACGACCAACGAGGTTGAGAATTATCCTGGCATTCCGCTGCTGAGCGGTGCCGAACTTGGTGAGCGGTTCCAGCAGCATGCTGAAGGCCTGGGGGCTCAGGTTGAATGGAGTATGGTGACGGGCGTCGATTACGATGCCGATGCGGCTCAATTTACCATCCATCATGATATGGGCGACACAACGGCCAAGAGCGTCATTGCGTGCATGGGTGCCACGCCACGCCCCGCGGGTTTTGTTGGCGAGGACACGTATCGCGGTCGTGGCGTTTCGTATTGCGCGACGTGCGACGGCACGTTCTTTCGTGGCAAGCAGGTCTTTGTTATCGGCGGCGGCAATGCTGCCTGCGAGGAAGCCCTGTTCTTGTCAGAAATCGCCAGCAGCGTGACCATCGTTCTGCGTCGCGATCAGTTCCGCGCACCCGAGGGCGTTGTGAATAAGGTGCTTGCTAAGGACAATATTTCAGTTAGGTACCAAACTAGTATTGTTGAGCTTTCTGGTGAAGCGATGCCCACCACAATCACGTTCAAGGACAATGCGACTGGTGAAATGCACACTGAGTCCTTTGAACCTGGCTCTTTTGGCATCTTTGTCTTTGCGGGCACGCAGCCACACACCGAGCTGGTTGAGCATCTCGTCGATTTGGCTCCGGACGACGGCATTGTTACCGACGATTCGATGGCCACCCGTACGCCCGGCTTATTCGCAGCCGGCGATATCCGTTCCAAGCGTTTACGCCAGGTTGTGACCGCCGTTTCGGACGGAGCCATAGCAGCAACCAACGCATACGCTTTCCTACGCGGATAAGTACGATAATATATCTTATGTAAGGTTGTTATCTTTAAACAAAGTGGTTGGACGGTGCGTCAATGTGCTGTCCAACCACTTTTACTAAGCGGCTATGTGGTATGCAAAACTAGATAACCTAGAATACAATATAGAAAACGAACGGAGGCCTCTTATGAACCATGCTAAATACGTTATCCCGATGTCCGATACATCGGTCAGCATTAAGCCGGAGGATATTCAGCCGACGGTGCTGCCGGATGCATTTATTCAGTCCGATATGGTGGGTAAACTCAACGCGTTGAGCCTGCCACGCTATGACCAGTTGCCCAACGTAACGCTCTATCGTGATCAGGTTATTGAGTACATCGAACTGTGGATGGAGCCGCTTTCGATTTGTGTAGAGCAGCCCGTTATCACGCCTTCGATGATCAACAACTACGTGAAGGTCGGCCTCGTTCCTGCTCCGGTTAAAAAACAGTATGGCCGTGAGCAGATTGCGCGTCTCATCGCCATTTGTATCTTTAAGCAGGTGCTGCCCATCGCTGCGGTTCAGGCGCTTTTTAATATTCAGCGCTTGAGCTACGACGCTCCGACGGCTTTCGATTATGTTGTCGATCAACTTGAGGCATCGATTCGTGCGGCGTTTTCCCTCGAGCAGACTCCCGTGCCCGATACCGCACATCAGGTTACGCGCGAGTCGCTGCTCGTACGCAGTGCGGTATCGTCCTTCGTTTCGAAGGCGTACCTGATGAGCTACCTCAAGTTCAATGGGTTTAATAGCTAACCGAGGTATAAGACGGGCGGGATAAAGAGCCACTGGTCCCTTATCCCGCCCGTGTGTTTGACTAGTTGGAAATTATCGGCCCGAAGCCACACCCATGCCGTAGCCGATGATGAGGCCGTGCATCTCGGCGTAATAGGAATCCAGGCCGTTGCAGGGCATGATAATCGTCTTGGTTCCGGGCCAGTGCTCGACAATGCGGTCGGCAAGCGCCTGGGCGCCCTCCTCGTTTTCCACGTGATCGATGACGACTACCCCGCCAGTAAAGCCCTCTGCCTCCATGGTGTCGACAATTTTGGCGAGCATCTTTTTCGCGCCACGCGTGTGCCCAACGAGTTCAATTTTGCCCGCTTCGCTCGCCGTTCCCAAAATGCGGATATTGAGCTTGTTGGCAATGACGCCGGCTGCCTTAGGAATACGCCCAGCCTTTGCAAGGTTCTCGTAATTACACAGGCTAAAGAGAATCTTGCTGTTTTGCTCGAGGCTATCGAAGTAAGCGCAGGCGTCCTCAAAGGAAACGTCCGGGTTGCTTGCAAGATAACGATCAAACAGTAAGAAGATCAAATCCATCTTGCCGCCTGCGGCTCGCGAGTTAACCAAATGAATCTGACGGTTGGGCTCCTCGGCAAGTACCATATCGCGCGCCGTAGCGGCAGCATTATAGCTTCCAGAGACACCCTCCGAGATTGGCATGCAGATCGTCTTGTCGGCGAGCTTAAAGAGCTCGGCCCACTCCCCTACGCTGGGACAAGCGCTCGAAGAGGCCTTCGACTCCGCCTGTACGGCGCAGTTAAGCTCGTGAACATCGAGCGAGAGGTCGTCAACAAATTCGCGCTCACCCACTCGGATCTTAAGGGGTGCAAATGCAAAGGTAGTATGAGGTGCGGTTGGTTGCCAATCGCGAAGATTACAGCTCGAATCGGAAATAAGTGCCCAGCTCATTGAGGGTCCTTTCTAGTTGTTCCTCAACAATTATACCTATCTTTTTGGCAGATGCTGCGCATATCTAGTATTCAAAACTAGATTGTTGCTTACACGCAAAACTTACGGTCGAGATAAAAGAATGGACCTCGCACCCAAAGGATACGAGGTCCACCTTCGTTTGCTGAGTTAGAACGCTTAGTAGCGAACGAAAATGTAATTGTTGTTCATGCCAGCGGCAACGGAGCTGATGATAACGCCAGTGCTGTAGTCGGAAGCATGGATCATCTGGCCGTTACCAATGTAGATGCCGGTGTGGTAAGAGTTAACCACGACATCACCAGGCTGGGGATCGGACACGCGGGTCCAGCCCATGAAGGTACCCGTGGTGCCAAGGCGGCAATAACGGCCGGTGAGGCAGTAGCTTACAAAGCCGGAGCAGTCAAAGCTGTTCGGGCCAATGCCGCCCCAAGAATAAGCGCAACCAAGCTTGCTATAGGCGCGCGAAACAACGGTACCACCGTCAACGGACTGGCTCGGTGCGGAAGGCGTCGGAGTCGGAGCGGGCGTCACGGGCTGTGGCGTGGGGGCAGGAGCGGGCGCGGGGGTGTTGTCGCCGCCATTGTTGGTCGTGCCACCACCGTTGTTGGTGTTCTCGGTCGTACCGGCGGTGTCGTTGCTCACCGTGGCCTTTTCGGCGGTGCTGGCATTTATGCCAGCCTGAAGCGCAGCGTTGGCCTCGGCCTCGGCGGCAAGCTCGGCCTGCAGCTGTGAATCCAGGGAATTCACGACACTCTGGGCCTCAGCCTGCTGGGCATTGAGCTCGTCGACCTTCTTCTGCGTCGCGGCGACGTTCTTCTCCTGCTCGGTCTGCTTATCGGTGAGCTGCTGCTTAAGGTCCTTGACCTCCTGAATGGTCTGGGCCTGCTTGTCGGAAACCTTGCCGTAGTAGAACAGACGGTTGAGCATGTCGCCCAGATCGTCGACGCCCGTCAGAACCTGAAGGAGACTCAGACCGCCGGTCTTGTACTCACCGGCAACGTAGCTCGAAAGCTTTGCCTGACCCTCGGCAATCTCTTGCTGCTTTTGCGTGATCTCGCCTGCAGTCTGATCAAGCTCCTGCGTCTGTGCGGAGAGTTCTTCATGAATTTGCTGAGTTTGGGTGCCAATCTGCTCGAGCTTGGTACGGGCAGCAGCAAGGTCGGATGCGGTATCGGCGTAAGCCGGAGCCACGAGGCCCAGGCCCAAAACACAAGCGAGGGTTGCCGTAGCAGCGCAGCGTGCCATGTTTCTGTGCGTGTTTGCTGTGCGCATGTAGCTTCCTTTCCGGTATCTAAGGGTAGCGGCTAGTCCACCGTTACCAGGCTAAAGAGCTCAACGTCCTCGTTAGAAGGCGTGAGCTTCTTGCGCGGGTTGAGAAACGCAAGCTCAAGGATACAACCGTAGCCCACAAGCTTTGCGCCCATATCTCGCACCAGTTTACCTGTTGCCTCGACGGTTCCGCCCGTCGCGACCAAGTCGTCCAGAATCAACACGGTATCTTTAGAGCTGATAGCATCGGCGTGGATCTCGATAGAATCCGTTCCATACTCGAGCTCATAGCTCTCGCTCACCGTCTTGCGCGGCAGTTTACCCGGCTTACGTGCGGGAACAAAGCCAGCGCCCAGGGCGACGGCCACGGGGACGCCCACCATAAAGCCACGAGCCTCGGGGCCGACGACCTTGGTAATGCCCATGCCAGCAAAATGCTCGGCGAGCGCATCGACCATGGCCTTCAGAGCCTCGGGATTGCCAAAGAGCGGCGTAATGTCCTTAAACACGACTCCGGGCTCGGGATAGTCGGGGATGTCGACGATATGAGATTCGAAGTCGTACACTTTGTGACCTTTCATGGATTGCCGGATGGACGGCGATTATTTACTCGTGTTAGCAGACGAGCTATGCGAGGGGACGACGACCTTGGACGGCTGCACGAGCGACTCGTCGTGCGCGGCAACCGCGGGGACGCTTGCACCATCGCTTTTAGCCTTGGTGGATTCGGAACGCGCGATCTCCTCATCGAGAGCATCGATGTCAGCGTCCTCGACCACGGCGTTGAGCGACTCAAAGACACGGTTCTTAAGGAGCGCGGTGTGCACACCCTCGGTGAGGTCGTGCAGCTTCTTGAAAGCGCGCTCGAGCTTGGCGTCGCGCTCGTCATCGGAGGTATCCATGCCGAGCATGCTCACGAGAACCTGCTCAAACATCGAAGACTCGCGGTTTGCCGACGATACGTACTGACGCAGGTTGCGCGGCTCAATGTGGAAGCGCGACAGCTCCGAGCAGTAACGGATAATCGGGAAATCTCGGCCATCGACGAGCTCTCGGTTCTGCGGGCTCTTGATGATGCGAATAAGATCGTTCTCGGCAAGGGAGCGGATAAACGAAATCTCAACACCGAGCATGTCGGGGATCGTCTCGATGGGATGCAGCTTTTGCTTGGTCTCTTTGGGTTCCGTCTTAAGCGGAACATCGGACAGAAGACCCACCTCGTAAGCCAAAGTGGACAGGTCCGTTGCGTTTTCCAAGCGCTGCTTAATGACGTTGAGCGGCATGTAGCGGGTCTTTTGCAGGTGCAGAATGACCTCCAGGCGATCAACGTCCTCCTTGGAGTACTGACGGTATCCCTTAGGCGTACGATGAGGGGTAATGAGCCCCTCATCCTCTAGAAATCTAATTTTTGAGTTCGAAAGATCGGGGTATGCGCCTCGAAGTAGGTTGACGACTTGGCCGATACTCAGATAGTTGCGTTCGGCCATGCCCTACTCACCGGTTTCGATGCGCTCCGGCGTGCTCTCGTGGTAGATGAGCGTAAACGTACCGATCTGGACGGAAGAACCGTCGTGCAGCGGGGCTGCATTGACGATAGCACCGTCGACCCAGGTGCCATTGAGCGAGCCCAAGTCCTCGATGCGAGCGCCGAGGCCCTCGCGGATAATGCGCGCGTGGCTGCGCGAAACGGTCATGTCGTTGAGGAAGATGCCGTTCGCGGGATCGCGGCCGATGGTGGTCACGTCGTCCTCGAGCTCAAAAGCGGCACCCGTCTGCGGACCCTTGACGATGGACAGAACGGGGGCGGTGATGCGCACGTTGGCCATGAGGTCGGGAACGGTGACGTCGCTTGAAGGCACGCGGAATACGCAGGTAGCGTCAGCAGTCTTATCATTCTGAGGCATATTGTTAACCATGTTGTCCATGACAACCCCTAACTTATCGCGGACGTGCCGCAAATAATGAACCGTACGTAATCATACCCCAACGAATCAGTCTTCGATTTCAGGGTTCAGAAAGTCGATGTCCTCGTCCTCGGGATGCGTGAGAGCCTGTTTAATGGCCGCTCCGCCCTTAATGGAGTAGATGACAGCGGTGAGCATGGAGAAGATCACGCCGCCGTACACAAAGAAGATGCCGAGGGGCACCGAGCTTCCGTTGAGGCCCGGGAAGGCCGTAAGGGATGAAGGTAAAAGATGCAGGCCGTCAATAACGGGGAAACCGAGCAGCATGAGCGAGAAACCAGTCATGAGCAGCGCTGTGGCAATCTTTCCGGGGAAGACGACATCGATGGGGCGACGGTGATAATGACGAACGATAAGCGTGCCGATGCCCAGATAGATGTCGCGGCCAATAATGAGCACACAGACCCAGATGGGCAGCTCTCCGCGGACCACTAGGCCAAGTACGCCGGTGAACAGCAGCGCACGGTCGCAGATGGGATCCATGACCTTGCCGAGCCATGAGACCGTCTTGGTCATGCGGGCGATCTGACCGTCCATCCAGTCGGTGGAGGCGGCAACGGCGTAGATAACGATGGCGATGACGCGGTTGTTATCCGTCACAAACAGGTACAGAAATACCAGGGTGAGGATCAGGCGCGTAAAGGTGATGAAATTGGAGATCGTAAAGATCTTATTCGACGGGTAATCGGAAGTGCCGATAAGCTCCTTTTTGATCTTCTTTTTGATGCCCACAGGACTCCCCCGCTGGTTAACGACAAAACTTCCGATACTATACCCGTTCCGGCGATGTCTATCCAGCGCAGCCATAGAGAGTCCAGACATGAGGAAGGCGCTTTTGGGCGGCGGGGGATTTCGCATTCGTGTACATCAGCCTCCAAACATGTCGAAAAATGTCGATTTTGGTGGCTGATGTACACGTTTTGATTCGGTGATTACATCGAGCGGGAACGTTGTTGCTTTAAGCAAAATAATCATGGTGATTAAAAACAAAAAAGGTCAGGCACTAGGTGCCTGACCTGCAAACTTCTGGTCGGGACGACTGGATTCGAACCAGCGACCCCTTGACCCCCAGTCAAGTGCGCTACCAAGCTGCGCCACGTCCCGAAGCTTTTGTTTGTTGCTCTGCTCTCGCTCGCAACAGGAAGTATATTAACCCGAAACTTTAGACTTGTGCAAGAACTTTTTTACAAATTTTGAAGCAAGTCCAAAATTGTATCTGCGAGCTGGGGTTTTGTTAGCACGGGAAGCTCTTGCGTACCCGTTGTGCTCACAATCCAGGCCTTGTTAGTGTCGGTTCCAAAGCCCGAATCGGCGCGCGAGACATCGTTGGCGATAATGGCATCGCAGCCCTTGCGGGCCAATTTGCGCTCGGCGTACTCGACAACGTTATCGGTCTCGGCCGCAAATCCGATCACGCATCGCTCGCCCTTCTGGCGCGAGAGCTCGGCCAAAATATCGACCGTCTCGACCAGTTCGATGCGATCCAGGCGCTCGTTGGCCTTTTTGAGTTTATGGTCCGCAGGGGCCGCGGGGGTGTAGTCGGCGACGGCGGCCGCACAAATTGCCGCATCGGCCGTCTGGAAGGCGCTCAGGGTCGCCTGGAGCATCTCTGCGGCGGTCTGCACGCGCACGCACTCCACGCCGCAGGGCACATCGAGTGATGTCGGTCCCAACACGAGCGTGACCGCAGCGCCGCGGCGTGCGGCCTCCCCCGCCAGGGCGATGCCCATCTTGCCCGAAGAGCGGTTGCCAATGAATCGCACGGGGTCGATCGGCTCGTGCGTGGGACCGGCGGTAATTACGATGCGCTTACCCGCCAGGTCCTGTGGCGCGGGGTTGAGCACCTCACAGACAGCCTCTACGATGTCCTCGGGCTCGCTCATGCGTCCCGTGTCCACGTCGCCGCAGGCAAGGTAGCCGCTGCCCGGACCCACCACATGGACACTGCGCTCGCGCAGCGTGGCCATGTTGGCCTGCGTCGCCGGCGCCTTCCACATGCCGTTGTTCATAGCGGGTGCGATCACGATGGGTCGTGGCGTTGCAAGCAGCGTGGTGGAGATGAGGTCATCGGCGACGCCGTTGGCCATCTTGGCGATGATATTGGCCGTCGCGGGCGCCACGACCACCAGATCGGGCTCCTGCGCCAGCGAAATGTGGTGGATGGGGTCGGAGGGATCGTCGAATAGGCCCACCGCGACCGGCTCATTGGTGAGTGCGCGGAAGGTAAGCGGCCCCACAAACTCGGTGGCATGCTCGCTCATAACGACCTTGACGCGCGCGCCGCGCTTTTGCAGCAGGCGCACGATATTGCACGACTTATAGGCGGCGATCCCGCCGGTAATGCCCAGCAGGATCGTATTTCCCTCAAGTTGCATTGAATTGTTGGGTGCCGCCATCGTTTAAGCTTCCTTGCTCGGGAGCACCAGGAGGCGGTGGCAGTACGGGCAGTGCGTAATTGACCTACCGTCGTGGTTGAGGTCGCTCATGGACGATGCCTGCAGCGCGGTGTGGCAGACCGTGGGGATGTTGCCCTGGATGGTCTCGACGGCCAGGCCACGGAACTGCTTGAGCAGACGCTCGTAGTCGGTGAGAACGTCGGCCGGCAGCGTGGCAGCAAGCGCGGTGCGCTCCTTAGCGGCGGCGTCAATCTGAGCCTGCAGGTCGGCAGCCTTGGCGCGGGCGGCCTTGGTATCGGCCTTCACGCCCTCCTCGAACTTGGCGATGATTGCCTGCGCGCGGGCCTCGCGGTCGAGCGCCTCCTTATGGGCGACAACGACGTCCTTGCGGGTGTGCTCAATCTTGTCCAGACGCTTGGCCAGGGTGGCGAGCTCGTTTTCCAGGTCCTGAACCTCGCGGTAGTCGGAGCCGTCGACGTGGCGCTTCTTGGCAGCCTCGATGGCGTTGTTGGTCTGAATCTCGGTGGTATTGAGATCGTCGAGCTCAATGTCCAGATCTTTGCGCTGGGCGTAGAGCTTGTTCATCTCGGACTTGAGCTTCACATAGGTCTTGCGCTTGGAAGCGAGCTCCTTGAGCTCCGGCATATTGGCAAGTTCGCTCTTGTTGCGGGCGAGCTCCAAATCGATCTGTTGCAGCTTGAGTAGCGTAGCGCCGGCGCTCATAAGTTCTCTCCTTTTGTCACAGTCCACCATTGGCAAGGGTTCAGTATTTTAATCGTATGACGGGGGTCGACCCCGGCGTCAACTGCAGAGTTCATCAAGATATCCACGAACGGCTCCTCGGAGCGGTCGTGGCCGAGCAAGATCACCGGCAGTCCGCGCAGGGCAAGGTCTTGCGCCACGTGGTAGCCCGCCTCGCCCGTCACGATGACATCCGCACCCGCGGCGATGGCGAGCTCTCCAAAGTCGCCCAGGGAGCCACCCAAAATGGCGACGGTCCGGCACGGGTGCTCGGCTTCGCCCCATACGCGCGGGTCGCTGCCGAAGGCCGTGGCGGCACGAGTGGCAAGGTCGCGCAGGCTGCAGGGGTCGTGGAGGGTCGCGAGTGCGCCCAGACCGGTGAGCTCAGGCTCGTCAACATGCTCCAGTGAGCTCATGGGATCAGCGCCCAGCAACTCACTCAAGCGAACGCGCGCTTCGTGCGAGCGGTCCAGGTTGGTGTGAAGCGAGATGATGCTCACGCCGCAACGAGCCGCCTCGTACAGTGCAGCGCTGCACTGGGGACGCGTAGAATCGGCTGGACAAAAGGCCTCGGGCGCCTTGAGATAGATGGGGTGATGCGTCAGCAGCACGTTGGCGCCGGCCTCCTGGGCACGTTGCACGTTGGCCTCGGTCGCATCGAGTGCGCAGGCAACAGCGGTGATCTTGGCAGCAGGATCTCCCACGGATAGCCCAACATGATCCCAGCCCTCGGCATCCGCCTTGGGATAGCGTGCCATCAGGGCACGCTCGAGCTCGGCGACTATCATGCGGCGCCTACGATCGAGAGCAACGTCTGGGCAAAGTCGTCCAAATCGCCCGGATTCACGCGGTCGTCGAACGAGATGCGCACCGACCCCAATGCCTGCTCGCGGCCGATGCCCATGGCGCTGAGCACGTGGCTCGGGTCCATGCTGCCGCTCGAGCAAGCCGATCCGGCCGACACCTCAAAACCGGCGGCATCGAGCTTGATGATGAGCTCCTCGGAGTCCATGCCGTCGACGTAGATCGAAACCATGCCCGGCAGACGGTCTGCCTGCGCATAGTCGCCCATCGTGGCGTGAATGCGAGGATGGGCCGTAAGCGTGGCGTAGAGCTTATCGGACAGGGCCTGCAGCGTCGCGCGCTCCTGGGCCACGTGGGGCGCCAGCGTGCGGGCGGCAGCGGCAAAAGCCAGCTGCGTGCGCAGATCCTGCGTACCGGCGCGACGGCCGGCTTCCTGTCCACCGCCAAAGATGCGCGGACGCAGCGGCGTGCGGTTCTTAAGGTAGAGCGCGCCGGACGCCACAGGGCCGCCGATCTTGTGCGCGGCAACGGTCATAGCATCGACACCCAGCTCGGTGACATCGAGCGGAATATGCAAGTAGCCCTGGATGGCATCGGTATGAAACAAGGCACCGGCAGTATGTGCGGCGGCGGCCAGCTCGCGGATGGGCTGCACCACGCCGGTCTCGTTGTTGGCGACCATAATGCTCACGAGCGCAACGTCGTCGCCGAGCAGCTCGACAAGCGTGGCGGGCTCTATGTAGCCCGCGCGGCAGGGCTGCACCAGGTCGACGGTAAAGTCGGCGGCGCGCAGCAGCGGCAGGTTGTCCAGAATCGAATCGTGCTCGATGGCCGAAACGATCACGCGGTCGCGCTTGCGATCGCGCTGACGGGCGCCCTCGGCAAGTCCGAGGAGCGCCAGCTGGTTTGCCTCGGTGCCGCCGTTGGTAAGGATGATCTCGGACGGGCGGACGCGTGCGCCAAAGCTACGGGCGATCTCACGACGGGCGACTTCCAGGCGCGCGGCGGCCTTGCGACCAAGCGAGTGCAGCGAGTTGGGGTTGACGCCGGCAAGCTCGCTGTCGTCGTACTCGCGCTGCGCAAGGAGCGCCTCGGCGCGCATGGGCGTCGAGGCGGCATAGTCAAGATTCACGGGTATGCGGTTTTGACCTGCGGTCATAAGGGTTTATGCCTCCTGTGCGGCCTCGTTGCCCAGCTTCTGCAGCAGCGCAACCTCGGCAGCGGGATCTTTGGACTTAAATACGGCGGAACCGGCCACGAGCACGTTGGCGCCGGCCTTGACGACCTCGGCGATGTTCTTGGAAGAGATACCGCCATCGACCTCGATCAAGGGCGACACGCCATGGCGCTCACACATGGCCTTGAGCTCGTGCAGCTTTGCAATGGTGCCCGGGATAAAGCTCTGGCCGCCAAAGCCAGGGTTCACGCTCATCAGCAGCACCATATCGACGACGTCGATGATGCTCTCGAGTACGCACACGGGAGTGGCGGGGTTGAGCACCACGCCGGCCTTGACGCCGCGCTGCTGCAAATGGGTGAGTGTGCGGTGCAGGTGCGTGGAAGCCTCGTAGTGCACGGTGATCATGTCGGCACCGGCATCGGCGTACCAATCGACAGTCTCGTCGGGGTTCGATACCATCAGGTGCGCGTCGACCGGTACATCGGTGGAGCGCTTGACGGCCTTAAGAATGTCAACACCAAAGGTCAGGTTGCCGGTAAAGTGACCGTCCATAACGTCAAAGTGTACGTAGTCGGCACCGGCGATCTTGTCGAGCTCGCCCTTGAGGTTGGCCATGTCGGCCGAAAGGACGGACGGAGCGATTTTGATGGAACCCATGGTAGTAGCCTTTCTGCGCTAGTCGGTGAGTCCGTAGAACTCTTGAGAAGGGACGCGATCGGTAAGAATCTCGAGCGCCCTATCCAAAGTAACACCGTTGTAGAGCGTTTGCTCCACGGCAAAGGTGAGCGGAATGTCTACGCCCAGCGAACGGGCAAGCTCGCTGACGCTGCGGGCCGCGACGGCGCCCTCGACCACCATATGCGTGCGCGTCTGATACTCGTCGAGCGACACGCCGTGGGCAAACTCGTAGCCAAAGGTGCGGTTGCGCGAGTGCTCCGAGGTGCAGGTGGCAATGAGGTCGCCCATGCCGGCAAGTCCCATGCAGGTCATAGCTTGACCGCCGCGGGCGTGCACCAGACGGCTGATCTCTGCCAGGCCGCGCGTCATGATGAGGGCAAGCGTGTTGTCGCCCGCACCGGTACCGGCGGAGATGCCGCATACGATGGCGATGACATTTTTCATGGCGCCGCAGACCTCGACACCGGTCATGTCTTGCGACAGGTAGATGCGGAAGGCCGTGGACAGCAGCAGCTCCTTAAAGGTCTCCCCTGCCTGCGGGTCTTCGCTGGCGATGACGGCGGCAGAGAGCCCGCCGCGGCAAATCTCCTCGGCATGGTTGGGACCCGAGAGGGCCGCCACACGCCGCTCGTTGCCGATCTCGCTGGCGATGACCTCGCTCATGAGCAGGCCGGACTCGGGCTCAATGCCCTTGGTGAGGCAGAGCACCGGGGTATCGGCGGCGATAAAGGGCGCTGCCCGATGGCACACGTCGCGCAAGTGCGTGGAGGGCACGGCAAAGATGATCGCATCGGCACCGTCGAGCGCCTGGGCGAGCTCGGTCGTTGCTACCACGTTGTCCGGCAGCTCGTAGCCCACAAGGTAGCGGGGGTTGCGGTGCTCACCGTTAATGCCGGCGGCCGTCTGCTCGCTATGGGCCCACATGGTTACGCGCACGGCTCGCGCGGCGGCAAGGCCGGCGACGGCGGTTCCCCACGAGCCAGAGCCAATCAGCGCAACATTCATGACTCTCTCCTACTTATCGTCGGGCTCGGTGACGCGCTTGGTAAACGAGAGCTTGGACTCCTTACCGGTCATGAGCTTTTTGATGTTCGCGCGATGGGCCCACACCACGGTGATGCCGATCATCGCCATGCAAAACTTAAGTCCCAGGCTGCTGTACGGAAAGACCGCGCAGGCGGCGATGGGAAGACCGATGGCCGCGGCAAGCGAGCCTACCGACACAAACTTGGTGATGGCGACGGCCACGATAAACATGCCCAGCAGCGACAGGCCAATAGGCCAGTACCAGGCGAGGATGACACCCAGACCAACTGCGATACCCTTGCCGCCATGGAAGTTGAGGTAGGGCGAGAAGATGTGGCCCCACACGGCTGCCAGGCAAATGACGCCGAGCATCCAGTCGCCGGGGGCTCCGGGCGCCATGATATTCGGCGGAAAGCCATAGCCCACGCTCGCGATGAGCGGACGGGCGATAAGGACGCAGATGGCGCCCTTAAGGCAGTCGAGCAGCAGCGTGAGCGCGGCTACCTTGGGACCGGCCACACGCAGCGCGTTGGTGGTGCCGATGTTGCCGGAGCCCGCCTTGCGAATGTCGGTGTGGTTGAACACGCGGCCCAGGATCAGGCCAAACGGAATCGCTCCGATAAAGAACGAGACCACGGCGCAGATGGCGGTCAGCAGAATCGGATTATGCATCCTTTTGCTCCTTCTTCCTAAAGAAGAGTCGAATGGGCGTGCCGGCAAAGTCGAAGGTCGAGCGCATGCGGTTCTCCACGTAGCGCTGGTAGGTGTCGTTGACCAGATCGCTGTGGTTGACGAAGAACGTGAACGTCGGCGGGTTGACGCCCGTCTGGGTCACGTAGTGCATGCGCAGGCGGCGCTTGCCGTCCACCACGGTATGACCGAACTCGCGCAGGTCGGTGAGGAACGTGTTGAGGCGCGAGGTGCTGATCTTTTGCGAGCGCGTCTTCTCGGCGGCGTCGACCATCGCCCAGATCTTCTCGACGCTGCGGCCGGTCAGGGCAGAGATGCGCAGGTACTGGGCCCAGGGAGCCATGACGCCCAGACGGCGGTCGATGGTCTCCATGCAGGCCTCGCGCTTACGGTCGTCGTCGAGCAGATCCCACTTGTTGAGCAGCACCACGATGGCGCAGCCGCGCTCGATGGCCAAGCCCATGACCTTCTGGTCCTGCTCGGTGACGCCCACGGAGGCGTCGACGACGAGCAGCGCCACGTCGGCGCGGTCGATGGCGCGCAGGCCGCGGACCATGGAGTAGTACTCGATGTTCTCGTACACGGTGCTCTTCTTGCGGATGCCCGCGGTATCGACCATGCGGTAGTGCTTGCCGTTGCGTTCGACGACCGTGTCGATGGCGTCGCGCGTGGTGCCGGCAATGTTGGACACGATGGAGCGGTCGGCGCCCAGGATGCGGTTGAACAGCGAGGACTTACCGGCGTTGGGGCGGCCGATGATGGCGACGTTCAGCGCGTCGGGGAACTCATCGGCGACCTCGTCCTCTTCCTCCGGAAGCAGGGCCACGATATCGTCGAGCAGGTCGCCCGTGCCATGACCATGCAGGGCCGAGAGCGGCGTGGGCTCACCGATGCCGAGCGAATAGAACTCCCAGATGCTGTCGTTCTCGCGATCGGGGTTGTCGAGCTTGTTCACCAGCAGAAAGACCGGCTTGTCGCAGCGCTTGAGCATGCGGGCGACCGACTCGTCCTCCTCGGTGACGCCGGTGCGGCCATCGACCACAAACAGGATGACGGCGGCTTCCTCGGCAGCGGCGAGCGCCTGGTCGCGGATGGACGTGGCAAAGACGTCGTCGCTCTTGAGCGGTTCGATGCCGCCCGTGTCGACGATGGTGAACTCGCGGCCGTTCCAATCGGCCGTGTGATACGAGCGGTCGCGCGTGACGCCGCGGGACTCGTGGACGATGGCGTCCGAGGTCTGGGCCAGGCGGTTAACGAGCGTGGACTTGCCCACGTTGGGGCGTCCGACGACGGCGACGATAGGTTTCATCTGCTCTCCTTTAATGGGTAGGGTCAGCGGAATTAGTAGAGTCGGCAGGCACAATGCCAAGGATGTGCTCCAGGGTATCGAGCAGCTCATGCGGCATGGTCGACACCACATGAACCTCGGCGCCACGGTGGTTAAGGCTTGCGAGTAAATCGTCACGATGATACTCGTCAAGCGTCATGCCGTCAGCGTTGAACATGAGCTTAGGCACAAAGAGCATAACCCCCGACAGATCTTGGGGCAGCTGCTCCAGAATGTCACACGCGACGATGAGGCCGGTCACGTCCACGTTGCCGCCAAAGTAGCGGTTCTTGATGGCTGTGACGGTGCCGGCGAGTCCCCGGGGCGACTCCACAAAGCGGGCCACCGTGTCGCGTGCGCTGGCGCCCGAGAGGCACAGCAGGTGCTGGTTGCGCTCGGCGATTGTCTCGCGAACGCGACGCAGACGCTCGGCGTCGGCGGTGAGCACGTCGTCGGTCTCGTCCAGATATGAGCGGATCATGCCGATGCCGTCGTAGTACTGCGGGTAGCCGTCGTAAAAGTCAGCCTCGGGAGGATCGATGCCAGCGTCCAGATAGAACTCGTCGCTCATCTGGAAGGTGTGGCGGCCAAAGCGCTCATAGGCGCGGTCCTGGAAGGGCCTGATCATCGCGATGGTCTCGCGCGCCAGCTCGGGCTTGTCGCTGTAGGACCAGCTAAAGCGGTTTTGATGCTTGGTAAAACCGAGCGGCACAATGCCCAGGCTGGTGATTTGCTCGTGCTCCTCGCAAAAGCGCAGGGTCTTTTCCAGCTCCTCGCCGTCGTTCATGCCGGGGCACAACACGATCTGCGCATGAATCTGTATGCCGGCGGCCATGATGGCCTCGAGCACATCCATGCCGCGCTGGGCGTTGCGGCCCATCATACGGCGGCGGACGTCGGGGCTTACGGCGTGGACCGACACGTTCATGGGGCTCATGTTACGCTCGATGACGTTTTGCACGTCCTCGTTGGAGAGGTTCGTGAGCGTGACAAAGTTGCCCTGCAAAAAGCTCAGGCGGTAGTCGTCATCGCGAATATAGAGCGTTGAGCGGCCGCCCTTGGGGAGCATCGTCATAAAGCAGAACACGCAGGCGTTTACGCAGGTGCGCATGCCGTCGAAGATGGGACCATCGAATTCAAGGCCCCAGTCCTCTCCCGGGAAGCGGTCGAGCTCGACGGGGGTGACGCTGTTGTCGCGCGGGTCGAAAACCTCGAGGTCGACGGTATCATCGTCGGCCTCCCAGAGCCACACAATCATGTCGGTAAGCTGCTCACCGTTGACCGTGAGCACGCGCATGCCCGGCTCGATACCCACATCCCACGCGGGCGATTCGGGACGCACGTTCTTAACGAGCGCGCCCTCACCCGGCTCGGGGTCGCGGCTGCGCCCGTAATCGGCCACCTCGGCGGCGTATGCGGGTACGGTCTGGTCCATGGTTAGCGGCAAAGCTCCTTGATGCGCGTGACGGCGCGCTCGATGTGTTCTTGCGGGGTGGAGGCTCCGGCGGTGATGCCGATGTGGTGAGCGTCGGTAAACCACGCGGCCTGGAGCTCGGAAGCTTCCTCGATATGATACGTGCGCTCGCAGGCGTCTGCGCAAATCTGCGCCAGGCGGCGGGTGTTGCCCGAGTTCTTGCCGCCCACCACGACCATGCAGTCGCAGCGGTTGGCAAGTGTGGCTGCTGCCTGTTGACGCTCACTCGTGGCGGCGCAGATGGTGTTGATCACACGCAGCTCCTGCACGCGCGGGGTTATGGCGGCCACGACCTCGGCGAGGTTCTGCGCGGTCTGGGTGGTCTGCACGACGAGGCCTACCTTGCCCTTGAGCGGCAGCGCGTCCGCATCGGCAGCGCAACTCACGACCTGCGCGTTATCACCAGCGTGGCCCAGGATGCCCTCCACCTCGGGATGGCCCGGCTCGCCCACGACGAGTACGCGGTAGCCCTCGCGCACCAGGCGCTCGGCGGCCACGTGGACCTTCTTGACGTAAGGGCAGGTGGCGTCGACCACGTTGAGGCCACGCTCACGAGCGGCGTCGATGACCTGCGGCACCACGCCGTGGGCGCGGATAATCACGGTGCCGGTTGCGGCGTCGTCCAGGGTTTCGGCCAAGCCAACGCCCGCCTGAGTGAGCTCGCGTACCACGATGGGGTTATGGATGAGCGGACCCAAGGTATGGACCTGAGTGCACTCCTCTGCCTGCGGCGCGGCGGCCAGCGCCATATCGAGCGCACGCTGTACGCCGTAGCAAGTGCCGGCGTGGGCGGCGATCTCGATGGTAGGCGCGGTTGCCTGGCCGGACGCAGTCGCGGCGGTGTTCGTCACGTTCTCGCTCATGGCTAGAACCTGCCCGGATGCTCGGCGCACAGATCGTCTCGCATGGCGTAGACGCGGTTCATGGCCTCGGACTCAAACCAAGCCAGGCGCTCCGTGCGCTTAAGCCCGGCCGGTGCGTCGGAAAGCGAGACGGCCTTGCCGGCGCGGATCCAGCACTTCTTGGGACGCATGAGCTTTTTGTCCGCGGGCGTGATGTCGGACCAGCCGCAGATGGCGAGCGGGTTCACGGGTGCCTTGCCCATCTGGGCGATGAGCGCAAAACCGCCGTGGACCTCAGGCTTGATCTCGCGCGAGCGGATGCGCGTGCCCTCGGGGAAGATCAGGACGTCCTCGCCGCGCTGCAGAGCATGCTGGGCGGCGCGCAGGCACTTCATATCGGCAGTACCACGCTCCACGGGGATGCCGCCAACGCGGCTAAAGGCCCAGCGCACAATCTTGCTCTTGGCGAACTCGGACTTAAAGATGGGACGAATGCGGCGCCCCCCAAAGAACAGCGCCGTCTCCACGGCCAAGAGCTCGGCCATCGAGGTGTGGTTGCAGATGACCACGCTGCCGCGGCCTTCCTGGCGCTCAAACAGAAGATCGGCGTCCTCGACCTTCCAGCGCCACATGAGCTTGGAGAAGGCCCAAAGGATGGCCATGACTACGACGACGGTGCTTCGGATGAGCGCTGGAAACTCGGCGTAGGGGGCGTTGTAATAGTCCTCGGGCGTCTGCTTAAACAGGCGCATAGGCTACCTCCTTTTGTTGATGAGGTCCTCGATTATCGAGACGACCTCGTCGATGGTGTGGGCGGTGGAGTCGACGTGCACGGCGTCCTCGGCGGGCACGAGCGGGGCGACCTCGCGGCTGCCGTCGAGCTTGTCGCGCTGCTTAAGGGCGTCGAGGGTCTCGTCGACCTCGGCCTCGAGTTGCGCGGGCGTGAGAGGCTGGGCGTCGTTTTGGTGACGCTGCAGCACGCGGCGGCGGGCGCGCTCGCGCGGGTCGGCGGTCAGGAAGACCTTGACCTGCGCGTTAGGGAACACGACGGTGCCGATGTCGCGACCCTCGGCCACGATATCGTGATCCTCGGCGGCGCGGCGCTGGTGAATGAGCATGGCTGCGCGCACCCCCGGGTAGGCCGAGACCTTGGACACGTTGGCGTCGACCTGCGGGGTGCGAATGGCAGCCGAAGCGTCCTGGCCGTCGATGGTCAGGCGCGTGTCCTCGCCGGTACCGTTGGTAAAGCGAATCTCGATCTGCTCGGCGAGGGCGTCGATTGCCGCCTCGTCGTCTAGATCGATGCCGCGGTCGAGCGCGGCGAAGGTGACGGCGCGATACATGGCGCCCGTGTCGAGCTTGTTAAAGCCCAGCTGGCGGGCGATCTCTTTGGCGATGGTGGACTTGCCGGAACCGGCGGGGCCGTCGATGGCGACGATCATGCAATGCTTCCTTTCGGTGGTTGATGTGCTGGTATGGTTCGCGGGCGTTGGGGCGCGGCGAGTTGCCTAGCCCGTGTAACGCTCGCGGTAGGTGTTGCGTTTAGGTGCGGAGCCGTGACTGCCGTGGTGACGCGTGCGGCTGGCGGGCGTGTCTTGGGGCTTGTCGCCGTTGCGCTTTGCGCTCGCCTGTTTGGGCGGGATGCCACCGCTTTTGAGGATCTGCACCTCGCGGTCGGTGAGCTCGCGCCACGAGCCCTTGGCCACGTCCTTGAGCTCCAGGCCGGCAAAGTTGCAGCGGTGCAGACGGATCACGGGATGATGAATCTTGCTCAGCATGCGCTTGACCTGATTCTTGCGTCCCTCGCGGATGATGACCTCGACGGCAGTGGTGCCGGGCTTGACGCCTTGCGGCGCCACTGCCTCGGCCTCGCGCGCGTTAATGACACGGCAGATTGCCGGCTGGCACAGGCCGTCGTCGAGCTCGATGCCACGGCGGAGCGGTTCTAGATCGCGGTCGGTCAGTCGCCCGTCCACGAGCGCCTGGTAGGTCTTGTAGACGTGTTTGCTGGGGTGCAGCAGGTCCTGCGATAGGTCGCCGTCGGTGGTAAAGAGCAAAAGGCCCGTGGTGTCGCGGTCCAGGCGACCCACCGGGAAAAGTCCCGGAAAGCGGTCGCGGGGGACCAGGTCGGCCACACAAGGGCGCTCCTGCGGGTCGCTCATGGTGGTGAGGTAGCCGGTCGGCTTGTAGAGCATCAAGTACACGGCGCCCTGGTTGAGCTTGACGACCATGCCGTCGACCTCGATGTGGTCGCGGTCGACGTCGACCTTGGTGCCCAGCTCGGTCGCGACCTGGCCGTTGACGGTCACGCGACCGGCGGTCATCAGGTCCTCCGAGCCGCGGCGGCTCGCCACGCCCGCGCGCGCCAAAAAGCGCTGCAGGCGCATGGTGTGCGGATAGACGGACTGGGCGTCGGTTGCGGGTACTGCGTTGCCCATGGCACGCGTCTCCCCTACTTCGTTAGTCCTCGTCATGTAAATCCTCCGAGGGGTCGTCGACGACCAGGGTCTCCAAGTCCTCGACTGCCTCAACATCTTCAACATCGGTATCGAGCAGTTCGCGCTCTTCGTCCAGGTCTTCGGCCTGCTCCTCGAGCGTGGACTGAATACTGCGGCCGCTCAGGCGCTCGCGGATAAACTGACGCGACTGCTCGTCGGGGGCAAACTGCTCCAGATCGGGCAGATCACGGGTGGAGCGCAGGCCGAATTTTTCCAAGAAGGCGTTGGTCGTGCCGTAGATGATGGCTTGACCGCGCTGGGGGTCGCGGCCGAGCTCACGCACCAGGCCCTTGTCGACGAGTGACGCAATGACGCCGTCGGAATTGACGCCACGGATGCCCTTGACCACCTCGCGCGTCACAGGCTGGTGGTATGCGATGACGGCCAGGGTTTCGAGCGCCGCTTGCGACAGCTTTTGCGTGTCCCAGCTCAGCACGTAGGCCTCGACCACGTCGTGGTAGGCGGGGTGAGTAAACAGGCGCCAGCCGCCGGCGACCTCGCGCAGCTGAAAGCCGCGGTTGGCCTCCTCATACTCAACCTTGAGCTCGGCGAGCAGCGACGCGCATTCGCCCGGGGCGATATCCAACGCACCTGCCAGCGCGGGTGCGCTCACGGGGTCGCTCGACACCAGCAGCAGCGCCTCGAGGGCGCCTTTGAGGCTGTTTGCCTCCAGCGTGGAAAGGGTTGACATGGTTGCGGCTCCTATTCGGTGAGCTCGGGGCCCTCGCCGGGCACATAGGCCTCGGCGCCCTCGACGCGGTTGATGCGGATGGTTCCAAAGATCTCGTCCTGGCTCAGCGTGAGCGAGCCGCGCTTGGCGAGCTCAAGCATAGCTAGGAAGGTGACGACGAGCTGCTCGGTGGTGGCATCGCCGTCCAGTAGCTCGCGGAAGGTGCAGGTTTGGTGCGTCATGGTAAAGCGGTCGACTGAGGCCACGGTCAAGTCGAGCGGTACGCGATGCGGCGCCACGTGCTCGGCCTCGAGCAGGAAGGTCTGTCGCTTGCCATCCAGGTCGGCGCAGATGACGGCTAGACCGCGCAGAGTAATGCCGGCCAGGTAGTCGGGCATAAGGCCAAGGAACTCAGGATCGGGGCCGGCCACACGCGGGTGCATGCGGCTTTCGGCCTGCATGCGGGCACCGAGGGCCGCAGCCGCGCCTTTAAACTGCTTGTAGGCGATCAGGCGCTGGATCAGGACCTCACGCAGCGCGTCGCCGTCAAGCGTGCTGAGCTCCTCGAGGTCTTCGTCGAACTCGTCATCGTCGTCGGCTTTGCGCGGGGCCTCCTGCGGCACCAGCGAGGCGGCCTTAATGTCCAAAAGGGTTGCCGCGACCAGCAAAAAGTCGCTCGCCACGTCCAGGTCCAGTGCCTCGATGCGCTCGGCCTCGGCAAGGTACTGTTCGGCCACCTCGCTGATAGAGATGGCGCCGATATCTACTTTTTGGCGGGTTACCAGCTGCAGCAGCAGGTCGAACGGTCCGCTGTAGACCTGCGTCGACACGCGATACGACATCTTCGACCTCCTTTGACGGCGCCTTCGCGGCGCGGTTTGGGTGCATGTTACGACCGTTTTGCGCGGTCGACCTGTAAGTTTACCCTAGATGCCGGCGATTGCGAAGTTGAGCAGCTGTTCAGCAAGCGGATACACGGTAACGTCGAAATAGCGGCCGATCACATCGATGCCGGTCCACATGGGCAGTAGGTACAGCACCAGGATGAGGATGGGCATAGCGTATTGCTGCAGGCGGTAGTAGTTGGCGAGCGCCTTGCCCTTGAGGAAGGGCACGATGATCGACGAGCCGTCGAGCGGCGGAATCGGAATGAGGTTAAAGAACGCAAGCGATAGGTTGACCACGATAAACGTAGCGCCAAAGTTCATGATTTGTGACGCCAGGGCAAAGGACATGCTGGCGTAGAGATTGCCGTACGTTACGTGCATGAGGGCGGCCGCGAGGCACGCGAGTGCGATATTCGATGTGGGGCCGGCTACGCTCACCAGGACCTCGTCGCGCTTGGGGTGCTTAAGGTTGTTGAGATAGACGGGCACGGGCTTGGCGAAGGCGAACACGGGACCGCCTGCGGCGAGCATGAGCAGCGGCAAGATGATGGTGCCAAACGGGTCGATATGGTTGAGCGGGTTGAGCGATACGCGTCCGCGCGAGCGCGCCGTTTTGTCGCCGAGAGCCCAGGCCGCGGCGGCGTGCGCGCTCTCGTGAATGACGATGCCAACGATGACGGCGACGGCGCTGGCGAGCAGGTTCATGATGTAGCTGCTGGACATGGCGCTCTCCTAGCGGACGCGGCACGAGGCGCGCGTGAGCAGGTAGTCGGCCACAAACAAGATTACCGCGACGATGGCGTAATCCAGGCGAAACACGCCACCAAAGGGCGACGTGATGACACCGTAGCCGGCGATGGCGCTTGGCAGTGCGCGCGAAAGCTCAACGACAAAGCCAACGATCTGCAGCTTGGCGGTGAGGCCACTAAAGCACAGCAGCACGGTCATCGCGCTCATAAAGATGCCGCAGATGCGACAAGCGATGGCGATGATGCTCATCGCCACGGCAGCGGCCTTACGAGAGTTCACGCGCGGTCTCCTCTTCGATCTGGGTGGAAAGCTCCAGCCATTCGTCCTCGAGCTTGGGTAGCTCTTGCTTAAGGCCGTTATATTCCCCCAGCGCGGCGTTGAACTTGTCCTGATCGGCATAAAGCTCTTCGCTGGCCATCAATTCCATAAGCTCGTCATAGCGGGCGCGCTTTTTGTCGAGCTCTGTCTCGATCTTCTTGAGCTGGTTGCGCACGCCCTTGAGCTTTTTGTTGAGCGCGGCGCGGGCCTGGGCCTCGGCGCGCTTTTGCTCCTTGGTCTTTTTGCCCTCGGCAGGCTTGGAAGCAGCGGCGGGCGTATCGGGCTGGGCTGCGGTGACCTTGGCGGACTTGGCTGTGGCCGGTGCGCTCTCCCCTGCCGCCTCGGCGGCGGCGCGGGCCGCAAGGTCCTCGCGCTTGTAGAGGTAGTAGTCGTAGTCGCCGTCGTAGACCGTTACCTTGCCATCGCGGATGTCAATGATGCGGTTGGCCACGGCGCGGACCAGGTGCTCGTCGTGGCTGATCAGTACGATGGTGCCGGGGAAGTTTTGCAGGGCGTTCTCGAGCATGTCCACCGAGTCGATGTCTAGGTGGTTGGTGGGCTCGTCCAGGCACAGGAGTGCCTCGGGGGCCACGAGCATCTTTGCCAGGGCCAGACGCGCCTTTTCGCCACCGGAGAGGACGCGAACCTGCTTTTCGATGGAATCGTTGTCGCTAAATAGGAAGGCGCCCAGCAGGCTTCGCTGCTGCGGCACGGTCCACTTGGGCGTGACGGTGTCGATCTCTTGCAGGACGGTATTGGACTCGGTCATGCCCTCGAGTGCGTGCTGGGCGTAGTAGGCGACGCCGACGTTGGTGCCCAGGTCGCGGGTGCCGGTGGTGGGCGGCTCCAGGCCGGCGAGGATCTTCATGAGAGTGGACTTGCCGGCGCCGTTGGGGCCGACGAGCGCCACATGCTCGCCGCGGTAGAGCTTGAGGTCGATGTCGCTGTAGATGTGCTTGTTGCCGTAGGACTTGGAGACGCCCTCGAGCCCCACGACCATGTCGCCGGAGCGCGGCGGGTCAGGGAACTTAAATTCGATGTGCTTATGGCCCTCGGGCAGGATGACGAGCTCCTTTTTGATCTGCTCGATCTTGCGGATGCGCTCCTGGGCCTGGGCGGCCTTGGTGGGCTTGTAGCGGAACTTGTCGACGAAGACCTGCATGTGGGCGATGTCGCGCTCCTGAGCGGCACGCTTGGCGCGCATCTGCTCCAGGTTGTCCTCGCGCTGCTTAAGGTAGCTGCTGTAGTTGCCGGTGTAGGTGGTTACGCGACGGTTTTCGAGGGCGGCGACGTGGTCGACGCAGGCGTCCATGAAGGCGCGGTCGTGGCTGACGATGAGAACGGCGCCGTCGTAGTTGGCGATAAAGCCGCGCAGCCATTGGACGCTCTCGAGGTCCAGGTGGTTGGTGGGCTCGTCCAGAAGCAGCAGGTCGGGGTGGCGCAGGAAGAGCTTGGCGAGCGCGATGCGCATCTGCCAGCCGCCCGAGAACTCGGAGCACGGGCGTTCAAAGTCGGTGACCTTAAAGCCCAAGCCGGACAGGATCTTGCGGGCGTTGCTCTCGAGCTCGTAGCCGCCCAGGTGCTCAAAGCGGTCCTGGACCTGGCCGTACTCGTTAAGGAGTGCATCGACGTCCTTGCCCTGCTCGGAGAGCTCGGTGATCTGGGCCTGCAGCTCGTTGGCGCGCTCTCCCATGCGGCGGATTTCCTTGGCAGCGGCCATGACCTCGGCAAGGATGGTGGTGTCTTTGTGCTCCAGGTTGGTTTCCTGCTCTAGGTAGCCCACCTGGCAGTCCTTGGCGTACTGGACCTGGCCGGCATCGGGACTGTCGATGCCCATGATGATTTTGAGCATGGTGGTTTTGCCGGCGCCGTTGGGGCCCACGAGCGCGAAGCGCTCGCCGGGGTTGATCTGGAAGGACGCGCCGCTAAAGAGGACGCGTGCGCCGAAGCTTTTTTCAATCTTGTCGACCAGGAGGATCATGGTGCCGCCTTTGACCTTGTGTGCCTATATGAAAAAAGGCCCCAACTTGCGTTGGAGCCTCATTCAATGCTCGGGTGGAGACGAGGGGGATCGAACCCCTGACCTCTTGACTGCCAGTCAAGCGCTCTCCCAGCTGAGCTACGCCCCCGTGCGAAGAAGTACTATACGGGAACTCGGACCACGATGCAAGGGCAATTTTGGAAAATTTCGCAGTCGCGGCGCGGGCCGCCATCCGCCCAACGGCCGTCTTGCCGGCGCCAGGCCCATTACCGGGGCCAATCGCGCTCCCGCCGACCCGGCGATTTCAAAACCATGCCGGTTTACGGGGCCGGGCCGGGAACCCCCCGAGCATGCCGTCATCGGTAATATCAAAACCGCAGGTAGACGACTTGCGCATTCCGTGAAATGCAGGGTATGGACGGCCGGTCCGGGTCCAGCCCCGTAATCCGGCATAGTTTTGAAATGACATCAATTCACTAGCAGGCAAGCTAGGTTGTTCTAGCGCCTTGTCGTCGGCTAATTTCCGATTTCCAACCAGTTGCACAAAACATTTGCTCGCAGTCGCGTCTCGGCGGATTTCATTGCTTCAGTTTTGACTTTATAGCGAATCCCTAAACGGTCGCAGACACTTCTGACTATGGTGTCTAGCTGCTTTGAATCGTTGAGCATATCGTGAGTCACCAGGAATACATCGAATCCCATGCTCTGCAACGCAGTCATGCGTTCCGCATCGTGGTCAAGTATTGCACCTGAGCCATGGATGACTTCGCCTTGGATCTCGATAATTACTGCCTTCATTAGGATTGGGTTTACAATCACGATGTCGCCGTAGCAAACCTTTTGACCTGCGATGCTTTGGGCTGCTACGGATAGAGGGGTTAAATCGTTGAGGTACACGTATCTGAATCCTGAACCACCTAGACGTCGAGAACGACTTAGAAGCAGGACCCCCGCGACCTCGAGTGGAGATGCAGCAATGCCGATAACCTGCTGAGCGGCATCATAAAACTGCTTTCCCCACATTTGACTTTTGACCTTTTCGGCGAATCGATGCAAGTCGCTCAGTTCGATGAGTGGCTTTCTCATCCAAAGCGAAGTACCTTTGAGTTTCGTAACCTCTCTTCCATCCTCGCGATTGTTCGTTTGGCCTTCATTTACTGGGACCTTTACGGTTGTGCGGGCATAAACTCGTTTCCAAGGAATCTCGTCTTCGCCTTCTCCAAGTTCGAACGGATCCTGCGTGCTGGAATTGCGATTCTCCTTTAACGCGGTTTTTAACTGCATTTCGACAGCGGGGGTCGGCTCGAAAACAGAAAACCAGCCGCAAAGTTCGTACATAGCCAGTACGAGATCTATTTGGGACACAAAGCGTGTCATAGTAAATAACGTGTTAAGCGGATTGGTGACGCTAAAGCCTAAATGAGTGTCGGTTGTTGTGCCGGTATCCGAAGCCCCTTCCCAGCGAATAGTGGAGCGCAATCCCGAGTGGTGATTACAACAACCTGGCGAAGCAACAGCGATAATCGGGGTCTTGAGGACATCGGTTACGAAAGGGGCTTGGGATAGGGTCCGCCAGCCGTCATCGGAGCTGGGTAGGCGCGGGTAGAGGTCATGCACCTGCGGTGGGCAGCGCCAGTAGCGGAATGCGGTGTTTGCGCAGACGATTTCGTCCATGTGGCCTCCCCTGGTTTCGACCGTAGGCCGTGCGGATTGCGGGCATGGCCGATTATCTGCCGGGGCATCATGCGGGTAAGTACGGGAAGCAAACCAAATGCTGACAAAAGCATGCCGAGTTCCGCCGAAAAACCGTCGTGTGATAGAAAACCGCTGGAAGGAGCTTTGGGCATGTGGTCCCTGTCTCCACATTTGCGCGCGGATCACATGGGGAATTCAATGAAAATACGCATGCGTTTTATACAAAACATGCAATGGCGTCAGCAAAAAGGGTGCGAAAAAAATGACGCCTTATACGACTTCGAGTCGATTTTGGTGTCGGCCTTGGTGTCAAAAAGAAAAAGGCCAGAGACTTAACACCTCTGACCTGTTCTTTAGATGGTGGGCGATACAAGATTCGAACTTGTGACCCCATCCGTGTGAAGGATATGCTCTACCCCTGAGCCAATCGCCCGTCGCCTTTCGGCAAAAGAGATACTAACATAGCCGTGCGTGGTTTACCAAGAACTTTTTGCCCCCGATTTTAAATTCGTGGGTGCTAGCCAAGCCAAAGCAACCAAAGCAATCAACAAAACCGCAGCTAAACCACCATTTATCGCTTACGGGGCGGCAGATAAGTCGCGCGTTGTTGTAGGCCATGTCGAGCGTGAGGCAGGTGCGCGCGGCGTAGAAACCGTCCTCGCGCTGGATGGTCAGCGCCAGCTCGGGCTTGTCGCCGGTCAGGCACAGCGGCAAGAGCAGCTGGATCCGTCCGCCGTAGAACTGCGGCACGGCGAGCGTGTAATTGGCGGAGGCGCGGCGTGCGGCCTCGACGACGGCGCCCTCAAAGGCGCGGCGCAGCAGCAGCGAGTTGCCCTCCCCCATCAGGCTGGCAGGAATGCGCGTCAGGTTTTCCTCGTCGCCCAGAATGTGGTCGATGTTGGAACGGATGGGCAGGCGGTAGTCAAAGACAAGCTCGGAGGGGTCCTCGGCAAAGCGCACGCGGCACGGCAGGTACTCAAACGAGACCAGCATGGGGTCGCTCTCCTTAAAGAAGCCCTTCAAAAACCAGCGCTGGCGCGCGTCGGGCTTCGTATTGGGCTCAAACAGGCCGTAGATGGTCTCGTAGCGGCGCGTGTACAGGCCGGTGTTGAATAGGCAGCGATCGTCGTCGAACACCAACGGCAGGTTGGACGGCGCGGTCTGGTCCACGTCGCGCTCGGTCAGGAACACCGCGCGGCTAAACGAGAACGACAGGTAGTTTTTGAGAATGCGGTTGCCGGGACCCCAGTCCTCGGGATCGGCGAGGTCGACTAGGCGGTCGTAGCAGGGCTCGGGGCAAAACGCAAAGTCGTATACATTTCTGCACAGGGTGTTGGGGATCTCCATGTGGCGTCCAATCCATCTCATAGCTGGCGTGCGGATGCTTTGATTCTGTACGTGCGACGGGTCGGCCATATCCGCAATGCAACCGCGGCGTAGCTCTTCGGCGAGCCCACTGGTCGTGCGGTTTCCGGATACGAGGTCTTGGATCCAGGCGTAGTACTGGTTGTCTTTGGGCTCGGGGCTGTCGGACAGCTCGACCGGAGTGCCGGCGAACCTTAAGACGGACAACGCAAAGACAAGGCTGGTTCGTTTGTTACCGTCTTCAAAGATGTGGTCCTTGACCATGTGCTCGGCCACGTAGGTGACCTGGTCAAAGATGTCTGCGAAGCGATCGGCCGGCGATTGACCGAATATCGTACAGAATGCACCCGCAAGCACGGACTCGACGCGTCCAAGCTCAAGCGCGGCCCGGTCGCCTGTGGCGTCGGTTGTATAGCAGCGCCCGACCGTCATCAGCGTGCTGTGCAGGCGCATCACGGCCGCGGCCATATCTTCGAGCGAACCGGCATCATCGAGCACGAGCGGCGCGAACGGACGAGCGCTCCGCCGCGTAGCCGCCATCATGAGTTCTCCAAGAGCCTGAGCGCGTTGGGCATGCCCGTAATGGTTAACTCAACTGCATGGTCGATTGACATAGAGTCGTCGAGCGAAATCGGTAATGTTGAATTTGCCTCGTCCGCTATTGAATGATCTTCTTGTGCAGCTCGACCAGTACCGTCATCTAGCTGAACATAGCTCCAAAGCATTGCTACCTCGTTTACAACTTTTTGAGTTAAAAGACTGCCCCTAACGCGGGTTGAATCACACTAGTTACCCGACCCAAATACGTCATCTACAAGATCAGGCAAGTCTGTCCATACTTGATAGGCGGCAACGTTGTCCGGATTCATTTCTCTTGCACGACGTTTATCATCCGTATTGTGCTTTGCGGCATTGGTCAAAGCCTGGCCCTTGTTGCCGTCAATTATTTCAAGATTTACCGACTTGAACTTTGACGCGGAGGACCTGTTGGGGTCAGTAGATTTTAGAACGCCAAGGTCGCGCGCTCTTTTCTCACATTGTGGCGTCGATGCAAAAGTTTCCGGGCATGGTGAGACATGATCGATAAGCCATACTTCAAAGCATGGATTGGAGATCGCGAGCCTAACTCCTTTTGTCTTTGCTTCTCGTTCTGCTGCGGTTAGGTTTCTGAACTCATCTGAATCGACTACGATCCATGCGGAACTCAATGCTTCGATTTCGCCTGCTTTAACGGCCTTTTTATCTGAATCGAGCTCTCGCGAAAGCTGCTTGGCGACCTTCAAGGGGTCTCCGTCAATATGCCGATAACGCACGCTTCCGCGAACGTCCATTTCATTAATAAGGAAGTTGAAGTATTCGGTTTCGGTCACCTTTCCATTAGACACAATTAGGTGGCGCTTTCTTTTGGCTCTTGTTTGCTTTTTGCGGCCGCGAGCAAGCCCTCTCCTTTCTGCCTTAGCCATTTATGTCAGCGCCTTCCTTCATGAGTTGGGCCACAAGTTGATGAAGACTTGGGTTGGGCAGCGGCACATAGACACCGTTTAAGTAATTGCGCCCCAGATTCTCATTTGCACGAGGCGAATACTCCATCGCAGCAATTAATTGCGAATCACCTTCAGAGTCCTTTTCCACAAACCAGACCTGGTCACGTTCAAGCACCGCTTCCATAGGGCTGGTTCGCGTCATCAAGGTGACATCATGGGTCGAGAAGATTAGCTGCGCGCCCTTTGGATTTGTGTCGGGATCGGCGAACAGTGAGACGAAGTCGCGCAGGAGCGTAGGATGAAGGCTCGAATCAAGCTCGTCAATTACTGTTGTGGCTCCACTGCTTAAAGAGCGTAAGGCAACCGAGAAAAACGCCAGCGCAGCTTTTGTGCCCTCCGATTCATGGGCGGAGTCCAGCCAAAAGCCATCTCCCGAGCCTTTGTGGTGGAAGAACAGATCATAGGCAAACGACCATTTAAAGTCTTCTGCAATTTTATTACGTGCCTCTTCCGGAATCTCATCTAGTCCAATGAGTGAGTCTTTTAAACCCATGACACCTTCCGATTGACGGACATCCATGCCGTCAATTCCAATGTCAGCATATTTAATGAGCTGAGATAGCATCTGAGCTCGTGCGTCATCGTTGATAAACAGCTTTTTAATGGTGGCGAGCTCTGCAAGATAATGCGTTGCATCATAGAGATTGATGTCATTGGCAAGGGCTGCGAATGCGGGTTGAATTACATCACTTCCAGCCGCCGCGGCGGCAGATAAGAACAAAGAATTATTGCGCGTGATATCCCAAAGTTGTTTTTTTGCACCTGTAAAGGTACTACCAAATTTAATTGACTGTTCCCCGTTTATCGAAGAGCGGTCATAGAGAAGGGACGGCTGTTTTGATCGATACACAGTGAGGTTCTCATATGTAACCTCATTTTTGTTCACACCAAATGAAAACTCATACTTTAAGTTGCTAGCGATAAAATCTATCGAGAATTCTGTGTCACTTGATCGCGATTCCGAGTCAAGTAAAAAGGGGACGATGGGTATTTGAGAATTCGCATCGCCTGCCGCATAACCTGTACGAATAAAGTAAGAGACAAAGTAAAGAGCATTTAGGAAATTTGATTTGCCTGACGCGTTTGCGCCGTAAACCGCAGCCACTCGCACAGGCCCAAGTTCCTTTTTGCTCGAAATCGGTTCAAACGAGAACTGTTGAGCATCTCGAAAGCTCTGAAAGTTCTTAAATGAAAAATTGAGGATCATCTTCAGAATCCTTTTCAAAAAAGTTGATTCACCGCAGACATTCTTTAATAACAAGGAAAATTATATTGTTTTAAAACCATTATTTGTTAGTTTCGAACAAATATCTACTTTAAATTGAGATTCAAACTAAAGGTCTCAGCAAGTCCATACAACATAATGTCTGAAACTGATTTTCTACACTGCTTTTAAGAACAATTTTTAATGATGTCCGCACGCGGCTTTAGATTTCTTTTGTCCATCAGAGCTGTAAAACGAAAGGGACGAAATGTTGTTTTGCAAGGACGGGTCCAGTTGGCTGGATGTTATAGATGATGCAGGCGTTCTGGTTCGCCGCCTAGAAATACTTGAGAACCTTCTCCGAAAGTGCACCTTCGATATGCCGAGAACAGAATGCAAGTTCGTGGATGATACCGCTGAGGGATATGACGGAAGCGAAATGTTGCTGTTTCTCGATGAGTCTTTATTGGAGCTAATTGAAGGCTATAGAACTCAGATTGAGAAATACAAAGTTGCATCTAAAAGGGGCCAGACCGACTTTGGAACCAGCACAAGCTTAGGAAGAAAGAAATCGAGGATCCCCGCTATTCAAATTGATAAAGCAGCATAATAAATTTGAATTTGGGTAGGGCTGAAAGGTAACACGGAGGTCATACCTTAACCCTGTTTGCCCTCGTCATTCATTCACTTGTGACGAGGGCCTCGCACCTTCTATAAAAGCGCGAGCTGAATTATGTTTTACTTATAAGGGCGGAGGATCCGGCATGAGCAAGAATAAAAGCGACCAGAACGCGCACGAAGAGCAAGTGTTCAATGATGTTCTTAGGCTATCAATGGCCTCGGGTGGATACAAGAAGAAAGCTGCCTTGAAGGTGTGTGGATCTATTAACGCAGGCAGCGAGTGCCCTGATATTGTTATTACCCGCGAAAATTGATCCATTGTTGGTTTGGAGCATTTTAGAATCGACCATAACATCAAACATGGTCGAAACGCTCAATCAAAATCTGCTGAGCTCACATCTGCGTTGAAAGCTGAGCGCGAAAAGCTAATGCCAAGGCTTGAAGCCGACGATGTTTTGCCGGAGGAATTGGCGAGCATCGTCGCAAACTATGTCTCGTTGGCAAAATATCATCAAAGCTGTGCATGCCGTGACGATCTGACGCGCTCTCTAGATGCCCGATTGTTTGGTGGAAAAACAGGTCATGCTCGCAAATTACCTAAATACCGCAATCACCTTACTGAACTTAGCGGTGATGATGGACGCATTGAATTGGGCTATTTAATTGAAATTCATTCAGATTTTCAGGGATTATTCATTCACGATGGAACAAGAGTGGCCCGCCTCGACAGTGGACAATGCCCACTTTATGCGGAAATTTACGATCTCCTTTGCAAGGCATCTTGCGAGGTCGATTGGATCCTAATAGGTTTTTACCCATGCCTGACTGACCAGATTGCGAATGCCGCCATCATAGATTGTCGTAACAATATGTTTAAGGAGAGCTGCCGCAGGCAGCGTCTTAAAAGAACGGAATATTTAGGTCTAGGTAAAACGGAACCCTTTCTCAAACAAAGCAGAGCCGGAGAAACAGAAATTGAGCTTTGCGCAGATAAGGTAAATATCACAATCGAAAACCCCGCTGAAGGGATTTGCCCTGAGCTTCTATTTGGCACCGCGATCATTGATGCTGCAAGAGCATTAAATCTTGATAGAAGCGGTGAACCGTATACAGCAACGATTTCTGTTCAATTGATTTACGAACTCGTGCGGATGAGGAGCAAGGGGATTCGAGGCATTGTGACAATTTACGATGTTATGCGGCTGCTTTTAGAAATTGAGTGGGCTGTATTAAAACAAGAGATTGACAGTTTTGGCGTACGGTACAACATTTCCGAAACACCAGACTTTTGCTTATAGACAATCCGGGATGTCACTAAGAAACCAGCTCATACAGCTCACCAATGAGTCCGGTTTAATATTTGCCCGCTTTAGCACCGTCGAATATTGCGAGGCAACTCTGATGGTCTTTCGCTTGGGCACCAGGGTCGACAAAGATCCCGGTGCCCTTTCGTTGCCTTCAGTCTAACCTGCGACATTATTGAATGCTTTTCTCATTCATGTGGACCTGGGTCGCATGTCACGATTCAGCCCATGATCACGTCCGTATGGCCTCTGCCTTCGATAATTGGGTGCCTATAGACAAACACGCAAATAGTTATACCTTGTGGATGTCTCTTTCTTCCAAATGGCAGCTATCTCAACAACGACATGCGGCAGCTAGAAGCACTGTCCCCAGCAGGAAAAGCGTCGCAGAAGCGGCTATCCAGTTGTTGTCGCCGGTCTTGGGGAGTGCCACAGTTGTTGCGGTGGCAGGCTTGGGCTTGACCGTCTTGGCGACCGTGGTCTTGGTTGTCGTAGCCGCGGGTTTCAGCGCGGGATTTTCCGTGGACCCCGTGGTGGGCTCTCCGGCAGCGGGGTTAGCATCGATGGGAGACTTATCCACGCTATCGCCAGGCACAACGACCCCATCGGTCTCCTCCGCCGGCGGCGTGGCCACATCGGGCTCAATCACCACGTGCGCTGCCACGACCCCTGCAGCATCCACCACGCCACCAGCACCAAAGACTCCGTCAGTAGGCGTCACAAACCGTGCGGACACAAGCGACCCGCCCGTGCGCGCAACGCCGCCGTCGGCACCGGCCGCTTCAAGCCACGAGGCGTCGACGGAAAGCCGACAGCCGGCCGAGCCATCACCAAGGCTTAAGTCCTGCAGATACACGCCGTAAGCGCGCACGCCCGTCCCGGACCCGGCGCCCGAGGCAACGACGCGTCCGCCGCCGCGAACGGCCATGTCGCCTGCGATCACGCCGGCCACGGCCTCGTCCGTGACGCCGGCCCCGTCCGCCCGGGCATCGACGGTGCAGCCGTCCACCGCGAGCGCCCGCGAGACGTGGATCGCGCACTGCGAGCCCGATGCCGCCAGGGACCCGGTGCCGCGGAGCGTCAGGTCGCCCCACACCTCCATGCCGCACTGCGTTATGTCCGCATCGGGCGCATGCGTCTCCGTCACCGAGTTGCGCCCCACAAGCGTCACGACCAGGTCGCCGTCTGCGCCGATGGCTTCGCCCGCGTAGCCGTCAAGCTCCAGATGGCCGGCATCGGTCCAGGCCCAGCCGGGGCCCGACACGCCCGGCTCGTAGTGCGTCGCGCCCGCGATGAACAGGCTCTCCGCGCCCGCGGCGCAAGTTGGCCCGCCCAGCAAGACGCATAGGCAGGCCATGGCAGCGATCGCAATGTGATGACGGCTGGTGTGGGACTCGGCGGCAAACATACCCGCTCAGATCTTCGCAGAGCCAATAGAATGTGCACCAGAAAATGCCCTGGTAGCAGCAGCTATTAGTTTAGCGAGATCAGGCCGTAAACAAAGAAAATGCCTCTGAGCTGTGCCAACAATTAGGTGTAAATCGTTTTGCCAGTCGGTGAAAGGAGGGATCAACAGATTAGATATCCATCTTATTAAAGTCGATGGAATATCCCATGGACTTGAGTTCTTTCAAGAGGCCGAACTCCCAACTGTCTGTTCCGGTATAAACGACGCCCTGTAGATCGGAGGGAATCTCGATACCTTTGTCAACAAGAATTGCAACGTTTTCCCTGCCAAGCCGACCAATAAAGTATCCGGCTTCAAATACAACATTTTGTCTAGCCCTGGGCTTTTCCGACTGTTCTGCCTGGGCTCTTCCTTCGTCGTCCGCCGTAAAAAGGCATACCGCTCCTGCTGCATCGCCTTCAATTTCCAGCTTTTCGATGATTGTCTTGCCCTGATTTGACTGCTCGTTTAGGACAACCGCCGTCAGGCCCTGCCTTTCGATGATTCTCGCGACCCTTTCTCTAAGCTCTCCGTTGTGACCATGAACGATAAATACCTTCGAATAATCTCCAACATTTGCAGTCGATCCGGTTTCCCCTTCGTCTGAAAACTCATCAAGGTATGTCTCCAGCACAGCTTTTGCACTGCGCAGGCCGTCCGCACAGGCTTCAACGAAAGCCGAGTCGGGCGTACCGGAGGTGAAGAAAGACAACGAGTAGCTGATTTTGTTAAAGCTTTTAAATTCGTAGCTGTCTCTTCCAAATCGCCTAATTAAAAGCCTGTCCGCCCTTGTCTTCCATGCTTTAAAGTCAGGCGAACTAGAGCTGATGTATTTCTTTGAAAGTTCGTCTGCTGTTTCGCACAACTGCTGCAAAATTTCAAAATCAGACATTAAGCCTTCTTTCTATAACCAATAACGGAGCTAAGAAGCATCTTATTCCAATGAGCGGCCAAATCTCTTTACTGTTTCCTCGGTGCCCCTATCGGAGATGGACTTGCCCAGTGCGAACTCAATAGCGTCCAGCAAAGCCATGACGCGAGCTTTGAAATAGGCATCAAAGTCATCATTAATGAACGCATCCCAGTCAATGAGATTCGATTCGATGACGGAGTTCACAGTGTTCGATGTCAGCTTTCTTAACGAATTTCGCTGAGTAGACGCTGGGGGCCGCGCCTCCAATTTCTGTGCCCGAATAGGAGTACGAGTACGTCGGTCAAGATGCATTCGGTGGTCAACATGGCGGGATCTATCTGCGAGCGGAAAACAAGCGGCGCTGCTAATGGTAGCGCCGCTCGCATCATCAAAGAAGAATCGTTATCGATTGTCTCTGGGACTTTTCGTTCAAAACCAGAGCATGTCGACTACTGCTTATCGAAGTACATCCACCCTACAGGCTGCATTAGATCGTAATAATCGACGGGCGTTTTGAAGCGAATCCTGCCCAAATAACCACGCTTTTCAGCAACCAACTGCATCTGTCTGCGTCACGGCAAACTCTTTGAATTGGCGTTGCGGCAAGTTTGTCTTAAGAAAATAAGGCTGTTAAGACAAACCCATTTTGACGTTTACGTAACGTCGACCATCGATCATCCTATATTATTCGGAGTTAGATTTATCGCCCCACGACGCTAAGCTGGTGACCATCCAGTGCCTTTTGATATCGATATAGACATCGCCAATCTGATTGTCCAAGCATTCATCGGACTCGTTACCTTGGGGGCCTTGATTGCCGCACTCTGGCAAAGTAACCAGAGCAAAAAGAACAGGGAGGACGACATCAAGCGGCATCAGCCATCCCGCATATCGGCATGGTACGAAGGGGATCGAAACCGAACTGATCAGCCCGAGGACAATCGGTTCGTCTGGCAATTCGTCGTGCTTCGAAACGAAAGCGAGTCCCCCGTCTACGACGTAATCGTCACCTGCGTCGGGATTAGCGGGGCCGGCCCCTCTTTCAAAGGTGAGGATAACCGCCCCGCTTATCCCAACCGCGTCTGCGTCGGCACGCTTCCTCCTGGAGCATGGTGCATATGGCTCCCGACGGAAGGGCACGGAATGGGAGTACGCACGGCACCCGAAACGGCTTTCACCGACGCAAGCGGAACTTCATGGGTTCGGCGGGGCAACGGAAGGCTCGAGGAGATCCCTATGGAGCCAACCTCGTTCTACAGGCTGCCCCTTCCCTTGACCTGGCACGGATGCAAGAAGCTGACCGAGTAACCCCTTGGCATCGTCGTTTCAGGCATTGGGTTTTCCGGACTGGGACGCGAACTTCCCCAGATGTTCCGGATAACGGGAAAGTCAGAACTATTCGGGTTTGCGAGGCGGGATCGAGAGAGCGACTCCGCCCTATTATTTCGATGCGTCCATGAATTGAAGTGAGATCGGCATCATCACCTCGAAGCACTTACATACAGATCCATATGGCAAAGGCAGCAATTCGCCACCTTGGTTGCAGCAGCGGAGGTTATTACTCAGGATACAAGCGGAAGTAGCCAAATAGGCGCTGGGCGCAACCGAGACGCAGCCAGAGAAGGGTGACATGAGAGTTGTTTCAGAGGATTGGGGTGATATGGATGAAGTTGACTGGTAAGTGCATCTCCAGGTTCAACGGATGACTGATCAAGGCCGTCTTTAGGTTCACGTAGGGATCCGCTTTTGCTGACAAACAAACACGTGATTGATTTATGGCTTCCAGACGCTTAGCGTGTCTGGAAGCTCATTTATTTTATTGTCAGCAACCACGAAGCCAGCGCTGAACCTCGCCCTAGTAATTGCAACATAGAGCTTGGAGCGTGTTTGCGGCTTCAGATCCGTCGAGGCATCTTGCAACTAAGAGGCCATATCGGCAACTGGATAAATCAAAACATGGTCATATGTTCGGCCTTTTGCTTTGCCGAAGTTGCAGATCGATGAAGCGTTCGCGGTCTGAGTGGCGACGCTACGTCTCAAAATCACTGGATCCAAAAACTCGCAATACCTTTGCGCAAGTGACTCTGGAATGGCCCAAACTCCATTATGGGTTTCATTTGAGGCGGCGCGCAAAGATGCGGTTGGTGAAAACTCCGGATAAACCATGTTTGCGAATCGCCATTCTTGATTTGCTGCTTTTTCGTTATCTTGTCTATGCAATGCAACTGAAACGCATCGGTGTCTCATCTGCAAATACTCGTAGGGCGATAAATGATTATTTAGCCGATCCTTCTTCGAATCCGAAAAGCAAACCGTCCTCATTTGGTAAACAGCCCCGTTCGACGCATTCCAAGATTAGCGCTTGCAATAATTTTGCAGAATCGGAAACACAAGACTCAGAAGGTTGTTTTCCCTCATGAACGGCTTCTGACCTCGCTCTATATAGTTTCTTTATTTCTTGCTGTTTTTGCTTGCCTCCTCCAAGAAACAAAGCTGCGAGAGTACTGACACGAAAAACAAGTTCGCTCCGGACTCCAAACAATGACTCAATCCCAGCCCATATAATCGCCATTTGAACTGAAGGTCGAAGCGATTGCTTGTAGCTCCACAAGGAATTCACCGCGGTCTCAAATCGCGTGTTTTTATCAAACAGTTCCCATGCGTCCCGATAATGCTGTCTTATCCACTGCTTCTCTGAATCGTTGATCACTTTCAATTTTCTTGGAATGAACAACCTTGTAGAAAGAACGACATTGATTGCCGAGCATGGCGAAAAATCTTCTGTCCGCGAATCGCTCTGAACATGCCAATACAATTCGCAATTCAAAAGCGCGGACAATAGAACTATTGCAGATTGGGCATTCCAAACTCGAACTGCAAGCTCTTTGCCCTCTCCAACAACGCGCAACTGAGCTGTAGTTTTCCTAAGGACGGCAATCAAGACACCTAAATCGGTCTCATCTCCGCTGCCATATTTCATCACAGAATTTATCATGTCGTCCGGCGAGGCCTTGCACGTGGCCGGCAATAGAGAGAGGTGTTGCGTAAGCGGCAGCTCTTCGTCTATGGTTAATCCCATTAGGTATAGATATGAAGCAGCAGCCGATTCATTTACAACAATCATCATCTTCGCCCCCCTGCCATAGCGCTCTATACCTAATCCATCCGAACAGCGCCAAACTGAGAGACGTCGATTTCGCCCTACATGAGTTTGGGAAGCAATGCGTCACGCAGTTCGCCAAGAGCCTACGACTTGAGTATATTAGCCTATATGAGCTCAAGAATACCATTGAGCGTCGAAGTCGTTCTTTCTATTGCACAAGCTGGAGCAAACGGGACGTTCATCGACTTAATGTTTTTTAATGCAAGCTTGGTCTGAACGGCACCAACAGTTCCAAGCCTAATAGCTTCCATGCCCATTGAGCTACGAAGAAAGAAATACGACCACGCCGCAAAGTCGCCTTTAAACGAAGTAAGTTTGTTGCAATTCTCTGTGAGGTTTGCCTCATCGAGCGTTTTTCCGATATACGCCGTAAGGCCAATCGTTCCGACAACGGAAACAATTAGATCGCCAGTGTTGACAACGTAGCGCGAAATATTAGATCGTGTTTCATCGTCGATATATAGCATTTCCGAAGTGAGTAAGAGAACAGAAGCGTTGTTTAAGTCGCGGACTCGAATATATGGATGAGAGTTTGCCTCTGCAATTAGCTCTGAACCTTTAGGGAGCCTCTAACCGCCCTTGACTTCGCAGAATGACTCGACTGAACGGTAATGATTTTCTCGCTTGTTCTCTTCAATTGTTTGAGCAAAAAGGGCTTCTCCGAGTTCAGCTAAATAATCATTTACCGGAACATAGGCCTGCACTTCAGAATTGTTTCCATCGAACCAAGGGGAAAGGAGCCCCCGGTGGAAGCGATGATCAATATGGTTCTAACACAGATGTAGCCGGTTCTAGACTATCTGCAGATAAAGCAATCTTAAAAGCAGTGCTCGAAAGCACTATGTGTAGCCATGCCGAAAGCAGCGTGCCCAGCAACTCGAGTCTACTCGGTCTCTTCCTTACCGACAAGGAAGTCGAGGGGTGCTCTCCGAGAACAATCGCGTACTACGAAAGCACCCTCAAACCATATGAGGCATGGATGGAAGAGAAGACGATGCTGAGCGAAGACGGCCGAATCGTCAGGGTGGACAACCCATGGTGTTCGTTCTACATCGACACCGAGCTGGCACCTGCGCTAGACGAGAGCAGGTGCGGGAAATGGATGTTCTACTTCAACGATATCGAGTTCGCGGAGGAAGTCTGCCGCAAGGCGGCCCTCGGAATGGTCGTCGCGGAATGCAAGCACAGCTCATTCGAGTCCGTTATCGAGAACGGCAGAGGCGTCGCCTGCTTCTACCTGAACTTGGACGACGTCGAAGCACATCGCCGCGTTGTCGCATTCATGTTGGAGCATGGCCTGGTTCGGAAGACGAAGTCGGGGAAGCTGTATAACATCGGCTTCAAGTTGGATGACCAGGCACGGGCGGGAGAATATGGAGCCGGTTTCAAGGCACGAATCACGTTGAGCGATCGCTCGAATTAGGCGAATTTTACCTGCGAAGAACAATGAAGGGCGGGGGTGTATCGGCTAATGCCGAACACCCCCGCCCTCGACGCGGTTAAAATAGCGAATGATTGAAGCGGATCAGCCTGGTTCCGCCCTCTCCCCTAGTCCCTCTTAAACAAATCCCTCGTGTACGCCTTGTCCGCCACGTCCGCGAGCTCGTCGCTCCAGCGGTTGGCGACGATCACGTCGCAGCCGGCCTTGAAGGCCTCCAGGTCGTGCGCGACCTCGGAGCCGAAGAACTCCGGCGCATCGAGCGTGGGCTCGTAGACCACCACGGGCACGCCCTTGGCCTTCACGCGCTTCATGACGCCCTGGATGGAGCGCGCGCACGGGGGCATCGGAGCCGAGCTCCATTGTCAGGCAGCATCTCGCCCGCCGCAAAGTCCTTGCGGATGGGGTTGGCCTCCACAATGGCCCCGGTCAGGTTCCGCGGCACGTACTTGTAGTTCGTCAGCGGCTGCTTGGCGCCCTTTGGCAGGCAGTTGCCGCCGCAACCGAAACTAGAATCAGGTGAGGAGAATCCGAATCAACGACTGTGCTATAAATAATCACTACATAATGATTCAGTTGCAACAAAATCAGTTAAATTGAAATGAATAGACCCTTTTGAATCAGGGTTATGAATAAGAAATTTATCCAACCTTGAATGTCGCTTCGCCAAGGCTTCATCGAAGCTCAGTTAATGAATGAAATCAACCTTAATGTCATCGAGGATGTCGACAGGATAGCCGGCATCCTCCCCTGCGACTAAATGGGCCTCGCAGTTATAGTGCAAAGGTCGACGGTAGGTTCCTGAAAAACAGTGCAAGGGCGCACGTTATCCACATCTCACCATCGGTCACTTTCCAATCAGTTTCAGCAACTTGTGCTTCTTGGTGCGAAGCCAGAATCGTTTCCAGGCCCAAGTCTTCCGAACGGCCGATTCGAACCCAACCTTTCCATATGCCTTAAGGAACCGAGACCTGTCCCTTGTCCTTGGGGAGGGTTCGTGGAGGTTGGTCTGTTCCACATTGTCGGCCTCGCTGAAGAGACGCTCCTCGCGGTAGACGGTCTCAGGCAAATCGGCGAGAGCGTCGATGCCAGTCTCCGTATTGCACAGTACTACGGAGACCTTGCCGGGCGGCTCAGACCCAAGTGTCGACTTATCTAGGCCCCAAAAGTCTCCGAGTGTGATGTCTCCCGCCCGCTGGTTGCACGCGTAAGGACATTCGTAACAGACCTCACGATGGATGACGCCTGTTACGAAGACGGAAAAATATTCGTCTTCGTAACAGGGCTCGTCGAAGACGAGCTCACCGTCGCGATATGCGCACATGTGGAAATCGTTCGCCCCACGAAACGAGAACGAATCCCAGCTCCCTTTGACCTTAAGGTCCAAATGTTCGCGAAGGAATGCAATCGGAGGGGTGCCGTGGCATATGAGATCGATGCAAATCAAGCCCTCGCGCGCATCGCCAACGATAGAGCGCAAGGCAGCGACCTGGCATGGTGTCGAAATGAAGAGTACTTTCCTGCCGTCTGCGAGATGCTTTTTAACGTCATTGTATGCGCCGCCGGGATCACTGTAGACGTACTTGGATCCACGTAGGCTCTCCAAGTCGACTTCTCGATCGACTGAAACGCAGCGCGCCGCCCCGTTCACAGAAGCCGTTCCGTAAACGACGCCGCCCCCGTTGATGACCTTCCTTGCAAGCGCTGTGGCAATGCCGCCCGATGAAGAGAGCGCAACGTCACTCGGTTCACTGCTCCAAGCAGCATAGGTCTTTAGGGGCTTCCTGAGCTCGACGGGAGCGCATGCGGGGCAAACAGCATGACATCGCCCACAATCCCTGCAATTTGAGGGGTCGACAGTCGGCACGGGCTCGCCACAAAGGCCGCTTTCCTTCATGCTAAGCGCATGGAAGGGACACGCTTCGACGCATGCTCCGCACCCAGAGCACGCCAAGTCACCGCAAACGAAGTTAGCCGACATTTCCCCTCCTAAAGCCAAGTTTATCTCGCAAGATGTCGAAAATTACAAAACGTTCTTCCTTGTCAAACAGAGTGAGCAGCTCGAAGGTATAACCGATGACGGCAGCAGCAAAAGCAACGGCTACGAGCGTAGCCCAATTTGTGCACAGACCCACCTGGTCAACAAGCGCGTAGCCGAACCAAAGGACCGCGAAAACGAATACCTCTCGCATAAGCGGCTTGTAGAACGTCCGCCTGCGCACGCCGATGACGACCGCACAATATAATGGTTGGACAAGCGCGTGACGGACAAACATCAGAATCGAGCTTGTCCCGGCGATGACGGTGAGCTTGTCGAGCGAGGTGAATAAGATCAAAGGGAACTCTATGGCGAGCGTTGCCAAACTGAACCCGAAGGCGATGAGGACTGAACCCTTGATTTTTGTGGTCAGCGTGTTCGCATAATATAGGGGCTCGACAAGAGCGCTCGCAATGAGCGTAATGACGGTCAAAACCGAAAGAAGCTGAATATCGCCTAATTCGGCAACAGAACGGCCAGGCAGCCATAGGGAGTAGAACGACGGCCCGAAGCCGATGAACCCGGCAAGCGGTACGATCATGAACGCTGAGGTGAAACGCATAGCGAAATCGAATCTGCTCACCAGCTCTACCTTGTCCCCACGGGCATAGGCTTGGGCCATCTTAGGGTAAAAGAGGTTTGCTATGCTTCCGGAAAGATTAGTCAAAGCCTGGGGGACCGTCTTAGCAATGGACAGGAGTCCCATGGCGGCCCCGCTAATGAAGATATTGGCAACCAGGAGGTCGAGGCCGGTCTGGATGAGGTTATTGACGTTCTGGAGGCTGTTCCACACACCGATTTTGAGAAGCTCCCAGACTTTGCTGGGACTGAACCGCGAAAGCGACAGCTTGATTTCGGGAAGGAGCCTGCGTGTCACAGCAACTTGCGCCGCGCCGGTCACGACTGTCGCCACGAGGCCCGCGACGCTGAAGTACCACATATGAGGGAAGGCTACCCAGAACAGGACGAACAGGAAGATGACACGAAGGACCGAACCGAGAAGCTGGCCGATGGAATTTAGGAATAACTCGTTTTTTATGAACGCCGCAACACCAAATACGACCGTAAGCAGCCCTATCCCAGCATTCATGAACGCGAGCAGAACGGTGATTCTCAAGTCGCTGACCAATTCCGGCGTCACACTGACAAGGGTCTCTATGTTAGCAGCGAGGAACACCGATCCCACGAAAATTGCAAATGCCATAATACAGTTCGAGAAAAAGACCGAAGAGAAATACTCTTCGGTCCTTTCGGTATCCCCCTCATGGTAGGAGACCGTGATGAACCGGCTTGCCATGGCATTAAGTGCTGCAGTGATGATTGCGACATAGCTGACGAAGTTGTTGACCAGCCCTACGAACCCATATGCCTCGTCGCCGAGCTTCTGGAGCACGATCGGCGTGAGAACGAAGCTAATGATGAACTGAGTGCCGAGTACCGCGATTTGCGCAGCGAAGTTAAGGGCGAATTTCTTTTTGTCTCCCATCGGTTTTGGCAGAACGCCTAACGCACCCCCCTGCCAACGGAAATGTTGCACCTTAAATAAGACAGGGAGCTTTCGCGAGCGGCCGCTCTGACGGCATCGGCAACTTCAAACTCCAGGGGCATGTCGAGAATAAACGAGAGATCTTCTGGTGTCGTCGCGAGTCTCTCCTTGAGCGACAACCTGTCGAGAAGGTCAACAAGCTTGTTTGCATTCTGTCCGCGCTTTATCACCGCGAAAGGGACGTGCGTTATGGCGGAGAATATCGTTCCGTGGAAGGTGTCAGTCGCCACGAAATCGGCTCCTTTGAAGTAATTCAGAATTTCATCAGGGCCGCAATCGACGTTCTCATCGCAGAAATCTTGATGTCCGTAGACCGCAAGGAGCTTGACGCCCCTTTTCTCGGCGATGGCCCTGATGGCCTCGGCCTCGTCCTGGGTGAAACGGTTGCCGTATCCGTAAACAAGGGCATAACGTTCTGGTGTCTCTACGGGCTTCCATTCAACATTTTCGACACCGGAGACAAGAACTGGGTCGAGATGCGTGCTAACGCCATCGATTCCAAGGGCCTCGAGGATGGCACGGGAGTTTGCGTCCCTAACGGAAATGGCGTCGAAGCATCGGAAGCAATTCCTCACGTCGTCGGCCACGTGGTACTTCTCAAGGTCGGACAAAGTCGTGTGCCCGAAAGACCCGGCATAGCTGATTACGGATTCGCAGTTGTTCCCCCAACCAAGAAGCTGGCGGCAGAAACCGACATTTGGTCCCGCCTGTGTACAGTTGAAGACCTCATCGCTTCCGATGACAAGAACGTCGACATGCTCCCCGATGTTGCGCTTGCACGGGTCGACGCCGAGAAGACCGAGGCATCGCTCATATTCGACGTCCATCGGAGTTCGCTTATAAATTCCTGCGGCAATGAGGGCACGCCTTCCCGCGCCAGTAAACCTGACATCGGCCTTAATCCTTCCAAGAAAGTCCTTGAGCCTTCCTCGTGCGTCCCTGAGCCCCGGCACGCACGAGGAAGGCTTGTAGTCAACGAAAAGGACCTCGTGTCCCAGCGACTCGATCATTGACTTTAATCCGTATGCTTGCATGAAGGAGCCGTGGTTCACGACTCTCTGCATTGACATAATGCCAACGCGCATGTTTACCTCCTTGTGAGCGCCCCATTGACACAACAGACACTCTGCTTCTCGTCTTTTTCGACTCCTCCACTCTGGATATCCTCGCTAGCCACGAAAATAGCCATGAGCGCAATGAAAAAGTAGTAGTTGTACGTAATTTCGACGATAGATCCTGCGATCATCGCGTAAAGCATGATGTACATGCCCCAGCTCCAAGAAGGCTTATCTCCTTTTACGCTAGTCCAGGCCATATAGAAGACGGCGAATAGACCCACGACACCATAGTTGACGAGCGTCTCCATAATAGAGTTCTGAGCGTTTCCATACCCGACGTACATGGCCACGGCTGCGTTTCCATAGCCGTACCCGAAGATAGGAGATTCGCTGATGACGGCCCGAAGCCCACTGTAAATCAAATCCCTGCCCGTCAACGTCAAGTTCTCACCGAGGACGTCTACGACAATATGCTTCACAAACGGCACCTGGAGGAGCTGTAATAAGAAGGCAAGGATAACGCCCGTCAAGACCATTGCCGCTATGACGACTGCAGGCTTTTCTAGAATACGCTGGGCTTTCCGTGGGAGGATCACTAAAGCAATCAAGAGGGCAGACATTGCGACGGCCGTCGAGCAGTAGACCGTATGAGCCACGACGAGGGCAAGCAAACCAAGGCCCGCGGTGACCAGGACGACTAAATCTTTGCTCCTGCCTTCGCGACGAAGCTTGGCGTAAGCCAGACATGCCAACATGATGAAGTAATAGCTCGTTGAGAACTTGTTGCCTGCAAAATAGTAGAGCAGGGGGCCATCGGCTGTACCCACCCTTGCAATGAATACAATAGATAGAACGCAGTAGATGACGGTCATCCAGAAGAAGACGCTCATGAAAGTCTCGAGCCTGCCACGTCTGCTGCATGTCGTAATTAGAAGGGCGAGGGCGTAGAGACAGATGGCGTAGAGAAGCGCGTCGGTGCAGTTGGAGGAGTCTACGTACCCAGCCAGATAGCCCGCGATGCTCGAAATCACGACCATGATGCAAAACAGGGCCGACGGGTGTTTGTACTCTCTTCCTTTGAGGTTGGTGATGAGAAAGAGAAGGACGAAGAACACGCAGCTGACTTTAAGGCCTTGCTGCAGCACCTTCGGGATGCAGACCAACTTGAAGACCGCAAAGTAGATAGCAACTAGCGACGCCGTGAGCCAATCGAAGCGTATCCGTTTCGACAAGATAGAATCTCGCGTCCACGACAATTGATGATGCATATTCCGGCCCACCTAAAGGTAGCTGTAGAAGCGCGGCGAAGCAGCGAACAACAGCGCCTTGGCCTTCTCTTTTGTGTTCGTGCCGTATTCGAACAAAAACTTCTTGTCTACGCCCGGCACATCAAGGCCGCCCCGAAGTCCAAGCTCGCGGCAAGTGTGTAGATAGCACTTCGCAAGATAGCCATATAAAGCGTGGCGAAGCTCCAAATCGTTGATTGCGTCAAATTGAGTCTTCCAGCGCCCTAGGATCTCGCACATGGAAACCGCACGTTCGGAAGAATTCTGCGATTTCATGATGGAGCCCGGCCGTTGAATGTAGTTGTAGAACTTGTATTTCAGGCAGACGACGGTATCCGCTGCAAGAAAGACTCTAGGCTGCATCTCCATGTCTTCATGCAGCAGCCCCACGGCAAACCTGAGCCCGTTTTCATTAAACAACGAGAGCTTGCAAAACATGAAGCATGCGCACGGGTACCATTCTCCCGCTTTTAGAGCTGTGAGAATGAAAGCCTTAGTGGGATACGCCTTTCCCTCCTCAAGCGACGCGTAGTGATCGGGCCTGTCCGGACCCGGGGTTACCCTCCAATCCCCAAGGACGATGTCAGCGTGGGAATCGGTTGCCAAACGCAGCAGCCTCTCGCAAGCATCGAGCTCGATAGAATCGTCTGAATCAACGAACATGATGTAATCCCCAGTCGCCTCGGCCAGACCGAAGTTGCGCGCATCCGAAAGCCCTCCGTTCTGCTTGTGGACAACTTTTACCCTCGAATCCGCAAGGGCGTAATCATCGCAGATTCGAGGGCAATCATCCGGACTCCCGTCATCGACGAGAATCACCTCGATATCGCCCAACGTCTGGCAAAGGACACTGTCAACGCAGCGGCCAAGTTCTTTTTCGACCTTATAGACTGGAATAATTATGCTTACAAGCGGCACAAGCAACCTCCGTTTATATCTTGTCCCCAGGCCCAACGTCCTTCGTAACTATTCGAGCCGCCTTCACAATCGCGCCGTCCCCAACGTATATCGGTCCGAAAATGCAGGAGTTCGTGTACACGATAACGTTGCTCCCGAAATGGGGCTGCCAGAAGACCCCCCCCCGACCATCTTCGCGATGACGTCCATGAGAGCCGCCGATGGTCACACCCTGATACACTGTGAGCGGCCCCTCGCTGACGACCCCAGCGCCTATAACAACGCCGAGCCCGTGGACGAGGCGAAACCCCGGTGCCAACTTCGCTTTGTAATCCAAATCGACGTGGTAAAGCATCCTGTTCAAACACCAAACAATCTTTGCCAGTGGCTCAAGATGGCAACGGTAGAGCAGGGCGGACAGGCGGAAAAGAGCCACAGCGTGGAAACAGGGGTTCAAAAGAAACGTCCCGAGCGAACGAGGGAAGCCCTTTCCACCGGCGGCTTCGGCAAAGTCGACGTTGATGTTCATTCCCGTCCTCCTTTACGATCCAATGCGGCCTCGTATGCGCCCTCAAGAAGGTGGTAGCTCGAGGAGATGTCGAAAGGCTCCAGGCTCCCCGCACGGAAGGAGTCTTTGCTCCTATCATGTGGCCAAAAGGCCATCGCAGCTATCTCGCCCGCCCATCTTTCAGCGGTTTCTGTAAGGGAAATCGCGTGGAACCTGTCACTCACGCAAGCGTCCTGCGGCACATTGGACGATACGAAGCATTCAAGGCCGGCGAGTTGTGCCTCCACGAGGACGATACCAAGTCCCTCGTGAATCGAGGGAAACACAAAGCAATCCATCGCCGAATAGAGCTTGGCTGGGTCTTTTACGTTGCCAAGCAACATAATCGAATCATGGGCAGGAGATGCCTCAACCAAGGCCCTAACATCCTTCTCTCCAGGTCCCCCACCAGCAATCATCAGAATCGATTCGGGGTTCTCAGCATGAAATGCCTCGAAAACCTTGATTAGGAACGCATGATTTTTCTCAGGGTTCAACCTCGCCACGTTGCCAAGAATATAGACGTCCTCGTCGATACCGTAGGCTCCGCGCAGCTCGAGGCGAGCTTGCGGATCGAACCTGAACTTGTCAAGGTCGAAGGAATTAGGGATGACGGAAAAGCCCGCATTTCCAAAAAGCCATTTGCCCGCCTCGTCACTGCACGCGAACATGCAGTCGCAAAGTCGAGGCACGAAAGGCCTCAGCACCCTGTGCAGCACGGGATGTTCGCATCCCGTGCTGTGACAGTGGCAGGCCACCACTGTCACAGCACGGGAGCACCTCGCTATAACCAACTCAGGGAAGACCATACCACTGTTGCCGTGGACATGGCAGATGTCGAATTGTCCCTCGTCGAGGGCTTTGCTCAGCGCCTCGAAATAGCCAAGGGTGTCGGACCTCTTATCGGGAAGCTGTGTGACCGCGATGCCGTGAGCTACGGCCTCATCAACTTTCTCTTGTTCGCATGGACCACCGACGAGCAAGGTCACCGTGTGCCCATGCCGGATAAGTTCGAACGAATATGTGAGCACTACCTTACCAATGCCATTATTGACGAGATTGTATGTAATCATGCAGACGTTCACTTGGCTACCTCACCGTAGAGCAGCTTCAACCAGGCTTCTGCAGAATAATCCAGGGCAATCATTCGCTTTTCGCAACATGTTCTTGAATGTTCCAAGCCCATGGGATTTCTATCTTTCATTCCAAATGCAATCTTTGATGTAAGTCTGGGCTTACTGAGTGAATTAGATCGGGCGGAGTCTGGACCATGTTCTTCTCGGGATTATCCACACTCGCTAGATAACACTACCTACGCCGCTACATTCGCAGTTACGAATTCTGCTTAGGCAAAACGAATAGCTCTCCGAGCTCGCAATCGAGCCTGTCCGGCTGCTTCTCATCAGCGTAGAAGGGGTCGAAACCGCCCCCGGTGTAAAAAGTCATCTCGCCGAAGAAAGGATTGCCCGCGATGTTGTAAAGATCGACTCGTACATGCGGAAGATCCGACGCCAACGTCTCAGCAAGTCTGAGCATCAAATCGAAGTTCTCGGGCTTTTCGGTGGGTTTACGATTGGATACTTCGTGATTGATGTCTCCACGTTGCTCCCAGCATGGAGTGAAATACTGCATATCGTGCGCGGTAAAGCGATCAGCATCGGTCTGCACGAGCGCCGCCTTACCATTGAAGCAGTAGAACTTATAGTCAGTCGGGGTCTGCCTACCCGGTTCGTCGAGGTACGCCTCGGCAACCACACGAGGAGCTATATCCTTGTAGGCCCACTCCCGACCCTGCCAGTACCAGTTCCGTTGAAGTGCAGTACGCAGGCGTTTCTTAGCGATCTCAAAATCGAATATTGATTTGTCTGTACACACGATTGTGCTCTGCGAGTCGTGAGTGCACTTCAGCACGAACTTTTCCGGCAACTCATCAATGTCGATTTCTTCCACCGAATCGTAGACGCCATAAAGCGGAACAAGGTACTCATCGCCGATACGCTCCCTTACAAAAGATCGCACTTCAAACTTGTCAACAAGCGTGGTCAAGACTGGATTGTGATAATGCAGCTTGCACCACTGGAGCTTCTCATTAAAGGTCCTGGGATGATCAAGATCGAGCTTATAGTGCAGCTTTGCTCTGAAGCACATGCGAATAAAATCCTCGTCGGGGATAAAGCGCAAGTTGTTCCTCAGAGAAAGCGCGAATCTTTTCTTAAGTTTCATCGTACGCCTCCAACGCCATCGATGTAATCGGAAAGGTCGGCGCAGAACCGCGCCGCGTTGCTCTTGTAGGGCAGGTAATCCTTGGAAAGCACCCGCGCATAAGCGGCGGGCAGGTCGGTAGGGTCCATACACGGCTCAATCAGCCCCATGTCCCCGAACTGTCGAACAATCTCAATCTGGTGATCATCCACATGTTCGCCGTATTTTGCTAGACGCGGAACAGCGATGACTTTCTTGTTGTCCTTAACGGCGCCGATGATGGCGCCGGTACCTCCATGGGTTACCACGACATCGCAAGCATCCATATGAACGCGGAAGGAATCACGATCGAGAAATGCCTCGTGTTCCAAATACTCAGGAATGTAAGTGCACACACCCGTCTGAGCAAAAGCTCCATCCTCAGCAACACCGCTCGCAACGAGAGCATCTACCGCCCTGACCAATCTGTCGAACTGGAACTTCTGGGAGCCTACGGTAACGAATATCATGCGACCACCTCCCTAGTACACGCCGCCGACAAAGCGGGCATTGGGGTACACGGATAGCATCGACTCCCACTGCACGTAAAAACGATCGGCGCGTTTGCTCAGCAGCTTTCCCGTCATGGTTGGTGAGTCAGTTTTCGCGAAAGACTCGACATACACAAGCTTGGCGCCCATTGCATGCCCGATCAGGCAAAACGGGATGGTGGCCAGTACCCCCGTGCACACAATCACGTCGGGGCGTTCAGTGAGCCAATAACGTAGAGACGTCACGGCATTGACAATCATTCGAGGAAGAAAGCTTGCCTCGTGTCGATTCACCTGGCGCACATAGCGAGCCCGCACAGGTAGCTTGGCATCGTAGGCAGTCTTCTCGGTGAGGATGAAACTGTCGTAGCGCTCCATCAAAGGCTTAAGCGCAAGTAACTGCTCCAGATGCCCACCAGATGACGCAGCAAAGCACACTTTTATGTCCTTGCGACACCCCGTCATGAACTAATCCCTCTTAAACAAATCGCGAGTGTATACCTTATCCGCCACGTCAACGAGCTCGTCGCTCCAGCGGTTGGCGACGATCACGTCGCAGCCGGCCTTGAAGGCCTCCAGGTCGTGCGCGACCTCGGAGCCGAAGAACTCCGGCGCATCGAGCGTGGGCTCGTAGACCACCACGGGCACGCCCTTGGCCTTCACGCGCTTCATGACGCCCTGGATGGAACTCGCGCGGAAGTTGTCCGAATTGGATTTCATCGTCAGGCGGTAGACGCCCACGATCGGCTTCTGCTTACCGGCATACACGCGGTCCCAGACCATCTGCAGCACCTCGTCAGCGACGAAGTCCTTGCGGGTGCGGTTGGCCTCCACGATGGCCTCGATCAGGTTCTGCGGCACGTCCCTGTAGTTGGCCAGCAGCTGCTTGGTATCCTTGGGAAGGCAGTATCCGCCGTAGCCGAAGCTGGGGTTGTTGTAGTGGCCGCCGATGCGCGGCTCCAGGCACACGCCGTCGATTACGTCGCGGGTGTTGAGGCCGCGGACCTCGCAGTAGGTGTCGAGCTCGTTGAAGTAGGCCACGCGCAGCGCCAGGTACGTGTTGGCGAACAGCTTCACGGCCTCGGCCTCGGTGGTGCCAAGCACGAGCTCGGGGATGCCCTTTGAGCCGTCCGCGTTGACGCGCTCGAGCTCAGCGGGGTCGGCGCCCTGCGCGAGCAGGCCGGCGAAGCGCTCGGCCGCCGCGACGGCCTCGGCGTCCTCCTTGGGCGCGCCCACCACGATGCGGCTGGGGTGCAGGTTGTCGTAGAGCGCCTTGCTCTCACGTAGGAACTCCGGGCTGAAGAAGATCTTGCTGTCGCCCAGCCTCTCGCGCAGGCCCGCGGTGTAGCCGACGGGGATCGTCGACTTGATGACGATCCAGGCATCCGGGTTCACCGAGCGCACGGCGGCGATGGCGGCCTCGACGGAGGAAGTGTCAAAGAAGTTCTTATCGGAGTCGTAGTTGGTCGGCGTGGCGATGACGGCGTAGTCGGCGCCGGTGTAGGCCTCGGCCACGTCGACGGTGGCGCTCAGGTCGAGCTTGCGCTCCCCCTCCTTGGCCTCCGCCAGGAAGCGCTCGATCTCGTCGTCCTGGATGGGCGATACGTAGCTGTTGATCTTCTCGACTTTCTCGGGCACGATGTCCAGCGCGTGGACCTCGTTGTGCTGCGAGAGCAGGACGGCGAGGGACAGGCCGACATAGCCGGTTCCGGCGACGGCAATCTTCATTTTCTTCTCCGATTCGAATCGAGTATTAAAGTTAGGCATTAGTACGCATCGCTCCCGTTGAAGACCTCCAGAACCGTGAGGAGGACGATCTTGAGATCCATGACGATTCCGCGCTTGGCTATGTACTCGAGATCACGGCGGACCATGCCGTCGAACCCGGTGGAGTTTCGCTCCGTCACCTGCCAGAGCCCCGTAATACCTGGCTTCACCGCTAGCCTCTGCAGGTCGTACTCGGTGTACTCAGCTACCTCATTCGGCAGCGGCGGGCGCGGACCGACGACAGACATCTGCCCCAGGAACACATTCAGGAACTGTGGGAACTCATCGATGGAGTGCTTGCGGATGAACTTGCCGATCCTGGTGACGCGCGGGTCCTCCTTCATCTTGAACATGGCGCCGGCGATCTCGTTTTGCTCCTTGAGCTCGGAGAGGCGCTCGTCGGCGTCCTTGTACATGGAGCGGAACTTCCACATGCGGAAGGTGGACAGGCTGCCGTCGGGGCGGGTCTGGCCCACGCGGATCTGGCTGTAGAACGGGTTGCCCTCGCTCTCCAGGCGGATGGCGGCGGCCAGCACCAAGCTGGGGATAGCGATGAGGACGAGCGCGACACCGCTGAACACGATGTCGAACGTGCGCTTCACGGCCCTATAGACAAGGCGCGAGCGGTCCCAGTCCATGATGGATTGCATGGCCTTGTAGCGGCCGGCGCCCTCGCGCCGTCCCATGGCCTGAGCAATCAGCGCCGCCCCAGCAGGTGCATCCGTTGTATATTCTGTTTTATCCGACACGTTCTCTTCCAACACTTCGTCCCCAGGTTGGGGATCCACCTTGTTCTGTACAGCGATCGCCTAGCTGCTGGCGATCGCCTTTTTAAGGTCCCGCATTGCACGCTGCTCGGCTGAAAGCACGGCAAGTCCAACGCGCGTAGTTACGCGTCGGCCGCACAGGTCGAGCTCTAAATAAGCAGTGCTCTTGCGTCTGTTAATGGTTTTGATAAGGCCTTCGTGGCCCAGTAGCGGACCTGCCGTAACTACGACATGGTCGCCGTCTTTTAGAGCCTCGCTCATGGGCACTACGCGGTCTCCCCTATGCGTAAAGCCGCCAATAAGCTGGACCTCTTCTTTTGCCAGTGGCACAAACTGACCGTCCTGGGCAAGCACCCGGGCAAAGTCGTCCATGCGCAACAGATGCTGTTGCACGGTGCGGGGATCTGCCGTGTCGCAGATAAGATAACCGGGAAAGAGCGGCTTGGTCGTTTTGACCCATTCGCCGTGCACCTTAATCTCGGTTTGATATTGGGGATAAAAGAGTTCTTGCATGGCGCCCTCCGGCACCATGCGCTCGATGCGCTCGCGCATTACGTCTTCGCGTCCGTTAATGACCTGGATCACATACCACACGAGCACCACCCCCTTGCTGTCTTACGTGTGGCTCATGGGGTTTGGGTATGGCTTCGCCAGGGCGCTTGTGCGCGAAGGCGATCCATATTCAAACCCTGAGCCCAGTTAGACAAGCACGTGGCTCTGCCCCACCGTGAACGGTATGTATAAGCGCAGTTGCTGGAGACGCGGACGTGTATCGCAAAATGACCGCGTCTCCAGTTGGCTGCGTGCGACCCAGTCAAGCGGGTACAAAACTGGACCGCACGCAAACAGCTGCAGGACTGCTACGTTTTGGCATACGAACTAGCAGAATTTGCATCTCATAAATAAATCAACGCAAATTAAAAGAGCCGCATGACTTCTTTATTGGAGCTCGTGGTGTTTCTGGCACCGCCGTTACGGCCGGATGCTGATTGACCCTGCGCTGCGTGACTTGCTGGAGCCGCGAGCACAGTTGAACTCATGTAACGTAAGGTATCCTAGCACAAGCTGATAGCGAAACTGATTTGGCAAATGGCGGACAACATTTTGTTCATTTAGCGTGTTCAACGGGGTTGTTTTGGGATGTTGTTCACGTTGATGCAGGTTATTGAGGTACTGGCGGTGATTGGGGGCGTTCCTGAAGCCCAAATGAAGCAGCGAGCTGCGCCGATAATCGCGTTTGTCTAACAAACTACGTACAGACATGGGAAATAAATTGTGCAACTTTTTGTTGACGTAGGGGGCTTTGTAGCGCGAGATATTTTGGTATGAAAAAAGGCCTTCGGAATTCCGAAGGCCTTTGCATTCACGATGGTGGAGACGAGGGGGATCGAACCCCTGACCTCTTGACTGCCAGTCAAGCGCTCTCCCAGCTGAGCTACGCCCCCGTGACGTGGAGATACTATAGGGGAAGTTAGCGCGACGTGCAAGGACTTTTTTGGTCAGACTCTAAATGCCTAATGATATAGGTAAGCGATGGCAGTGCCGGTGTGGACTCGGATCGTGGCTGTTGACCTGACGACGTTGCTAATGCCCGTGTCGGCCAACAAACCCAGGGAGCTGTGATCTAGTTCCCACTCTAGGCCGTGCTCGCTAACCTCGGTGTTGGGGGCGATTGCGATTATGGAAAACGTCTTGCCTTCGGCACCTTCGATGGCCCAGGATTCGCCTCCGTGCAGGATACGGGCCGTGATCTCGTCTTCGGCAATCCAGACTGGGGCGCCCTTGTAGCCCGCGAGCAGGCCCAGTACGGAAAGCGCCATGTCCGGACGGCCGCCCGTGACGCAGGTCGCAACCACTTCGGCACCCGGCCAGCGACGGCGGACGGAATCGAGTGCCAGCGCCAGATCCGTGTAGTCCTTGTACGGGTCGTGGCGCTCAACTTCAAAGTCGGTGGCGGCATCGACCAACGCACGACCCGCATCACTCACCGTGTCGGCATCCCCCACATACACGTCGCAGCCCAGGCCGGCACTCAGTAGCGCGTCGAGTCCACGGTCCACGGCGACAACGTAATCGCACTCCCCCGCTAGCCTACGCAACAGATCAGCGCTCGCCACCACGGGCGAGCCGCAGACTACAAGTACTTTGCAAGCCACAGCCCTCGCCTATCCCTCAAACGAAAGAACGCGGGCCAGATCCAGCTCCTCGAAGCTGTCGATAAAGATATCGCAGTTGGCGCGTACGTCGTCGCGCTTCATGCGGCCATGCGGGTCATAGATGCCCACACGCTTAAAGCCGGCGGTGCCAGAGCTCTTAAGGCCAAAGACGGCGTCCTCAAACACCCATGCGCACTCAAACTTGTGCCCATGACGCTCCTCCAGACGGCACAGCGCCAGCTCGTATACGTCGGGGAACTGCTTGGAACGACCTGCCTCGCCCGTGGTGGTCACAAACTCCATGTAGGCGTCGAGCCCGGCGCCAGCGAGCGCAGACTGCACCAGCTCGGCCGGCGTGGACGTAGCCACGCACATGGCAATGCCTGCCGCCTTCGCCTGCTCCAAAAACGCCAGGAGCCCCTCGCGCGGCGGCACCTTGGAGTAGCCATCGATCAGGATGTCGCTAAGCTCGCGATACAGCTCCTCGCCATTCGCGCCAATGCCCCACGTGTCGTGGTAGGCCTGGCACTCGTCCTCGAGCGACAAATGCTCAAACTGGGCAAAATCGTCGACCGTCACGTCGACACCGTGGCGGTGCAATAACTCGGGCTGGGCATAGGCCCAAACGGGCGTGCTATTTACCAGCGTGCCGTCGCAATCGAAAACAAAAGCAACCTTGGGAGCGGCGGTATGGGACATAAACGAGCCTTTCGATGTCAAATGGTAAACAACCTGCTAAAAACGTTTTACCAAACGTCAACCTAACTATCTAGAAACCCTAATTGGTAAAACTGTCAAGAGTTTTACCATCCCAATTCTGCCAGTGGTATAAACATGGCGCTTACCGATTAAACGCCATCGCAAAAACACTTTCGTTCATATAAGTAACGTACAGGTGTTATCGTAGTTTTTGCCGAAAGTTCCTCCGAGCACGCGAGGTGGAACGAATCACAGAAACTTCGCCGTCCCTTCGATTCGTGCAGCCTTGGACCTTTCGCATCTAGTCACCAAGGCAACACGCTGCCGCGTCATGATGGGATCAAACGTGAGCGATACAAAGCTAAAGCCAGCAACCAAAAAGCCTGCTACCCGTAAAGCCGCCCCGCACGCGCCGGAGCTCACCAAAGACGATGTCTATCTGTTTGGCATCGGTACGTGGGAGCGCAGCTGGGAGAAGATGGGCGCGCACCCCGACACACAGAACCGTACGCGCGGCTGGCGTTTTTGCGTTTGGGCGCCCGACGTAAAGAGTGTCCATGTCATTGGTGAATTTAACGACTGGGATGAGCAAGCCAACCCGCTGGTGCCCGTGCATACGAGCGCTATTTGGGAAGGCTTTATTCCTGGCGCCGAGCAGGGTCAGCTCTATAAATACCTTATCGAGACCAACGAGGGCGAAAAGCTCTACAAGGCCGATCCGTATGCCTTTAAGGCCGAGTGCCCTCCGGGAACGGCGAGCGTGCTGTGGACCCTCGATGGCTACCAGTGGAACGACGCCGCATGGCTCAAGCGCCGCGCCGGCCATAACCACATGTCTCAGCCCCTTAACATCTACGAGGTGCATATTGGCTCGTGGAAGCGCCACGGTGACGCGCCACAGGGCGAGCCCGACGAGTACGGCAACTACCCCGGCCCCATGGATCCCTTCCCCGCGCAGCGCGGTGAGTTTTACACCTACGACGACCTGTCGGTAGAGCTCGTAGACTACGTGCGCGACATGGGATATACGCATATCGAGGTCATGCCGCTTATGGAGCATCCCTTCGATGGCTCCTGGGGCTACCAGACGACCGGCTACTACGCCGCCACCTCGCGCTACGGCAACCCGCAGCAGCTCATGCACTTTATCGATGCGTGCCACGAGGCAGGCATCGGCGTGATCATGGACTGGGTGCCCGGTGGCTTTTGCGCCGACTCTCACGGCCTTGCCACTTTTAACGGTCACATGCTGTTTGAGCACGAGATTCACCCCAACTGGGGCACGCACAAGTTTGACTTCGCCCGCGGTGAGGTCCGCTCTTTCCTGGTCTCCAACGTGCTGTACTGGCTCGAGAACTTCCACGTTGACGGCATTCGCATGGACGGCGTGTCCAGCATGCTGTACCTCAACTTTGGCATCGACGATCCGGGGCAAAAGAAGTTCAACAAGTATGGAACCGAGGAGGACCTGGACGCCAGCGCGTTTATCCGCCAGGTCAACTGCGCCGTGGAGGCGCACTATCCCGACGTGATGATGATGGCCGAGGAGTCCACCGCGTGGCCGCTCGTGACCTATCCACCGCAGGACGGCGGCCTGGGCTTCCACTACAAGTGGGACATGGGCTGGATGAACGACACCCTGCATTACATGCAGACCGATTTTCCATGGCGCCCCGGCAACCACGGCCTGCTCACGTTCTCCATCATGTACGCCTTTACCGAGAACTTCATTTGCCCGCTCAGCCATGACGAGGTCGTGCATGGCAAGTGCTCGCTCATCGGTCGCATGCCGGGCGACTGGTGGCGCCAGTTTGCCGGCCTGCGCACGTTGGCCTTCTACCAGATGACGCACCCCGGAGCCAAGCTCAACTTTATGGGCAACGAGATCGGGCAGTTTATTGAATGGCGCTACTACGAGTCCATCCAGTGGTTCCTGACCGAGGAGTACGAGACCCACCGTCATCATCAGGCGTTTATCAAGGCACTCAACCATCTGTACACCGCCGAGCCCGCTCTGTACGAGCGCGGCTACACCGACGACGGCTTTACCTGGATCGATGCGGACAACTCCAAACAGTCCATCGTGAGTTTTGTGCGTCAGGGCGAGGACGTCGATGACGACCTGGTGATCCTGATCAACTTTGATCCGGCAAGCTATGAGAGCTTCCGTGTGGGCGTGCCGCGCGAGGGTGACTGGGAGGTCATCTTCGATTCCGACCGTCCCGAGTTTGGCGGCAGCGGCTATGCCGGCGAGGAGCCCTACACCTGCTCGAGCGAGCCCTATCCCTGGAACGGGCAGATGGACTCCATCGAGATCAAGGTGCCCGGTCTGGCAGGCGTGGTGCTTAAGCGCCGCGGTCCCAGCAGCTACAAGCCGCCCGTAGTCGAGGAGCCCAAGAAGACAACGCGCAAGCGCACGTCCTCGGTGAAGCCCAAGACCGCGGCTGCTAAGAAGGCTCCGGCTAAGGCGAAGGCTGCCAAGCCCGCTGCCAAGGCTTCGGCCAAGTCCAGCACGGCCAAAAAGGCAGCCACCAAAAAGGCTGCTCCCAAGGCCAAGGCAGCTGCTGTTAAGGCTCCTGCCAAGAAAGCGTAACAAAGGCGTTACCACTGTAATTACCCGCCCCGCGGGGGCGTAGGATACATGTCATAACCGTTCCGGGAGAAACATCCCCGGGGGAAAGGAACGTATGAATAAGATCTTCGACAACAAGCAGGAGTTTACCGAGCTCTATCGCGATGCCGTCATGAGCATCAGCGGCAAGAGCGTCGAGGCTGCCAGCGACCTGGACCGCTTTAACGCCCTGGCCAAGCTCGTGGCCGAGAAGGCGCGCACCGTTGCCACCAAGAGCGACGCACGCGCCACCGCCGAAGGTAAGAAGCGCGTGTACTACTTCTCGATCGAATTTTTGATCGGCCGCCTGCTCGACAACTACCTGCTCAACTTTGGCGTGCGCGACATGGTCGCCGAGGCGCTCGACGACATGGGCTTTGACCTGTCCGTCATCGAGAACCAGGAGCCAGATCCGGCGCTGGGCAACGGTGGCCTGGGCCGTCTGGCCGCATGCTTCCTGGATTCCATGGCAGCCGAGGGCATTGCCGGCTACGGCAACGGCATGCGCTACCGCTACGGCCTGTTTAAGCAGGAGATCGTCAACGGCAGCCAGGTCGAGGCTACCGACGAGTGGCTCACCCACGGCTATCCCTGGGAGGTCCGTCGACAGGACAAGGCCGTGACCATTAAGTTTGGTGGCCATGTCGAGGGCTTTGAGGAGAACGGCCGCACGTTCTACCGCACGGTGGACACGCAGGACATCCTGGCCGTCCCTTATGACATCCCCGTCGTGGGCTATGCCGGCGAGACCGTCAACAAGCTGCGCGTCTGGGCCGCTGAGCCGGTCGAGGAGCACTTTGACCTTGAGGCCTTCAACCGCGGCGACTACGCCCTGGCCGATGCCGAGCGCGCCGAGGCCGAGGCCATCAGCGCCATCCTCTACCCCAATGACGCCGGCGAGCACGGCCGTCTGCTGCGCCTGAAGCAGGAGTACCTGTTTGTATCGGCCGGCATCTACAGCCTGCTCGACACCTTTGAGAAGGAGCACGGCGAGAACTGGGAGCTGCTGCCGCAGTTTGTGGCCATCCACACCAACGACACGCACCCCGCCATGTGCGGCCCAGAGCTTATGCGCATCCTCATCGACGAGAAGAAGCTCGAGTGGGATGACGCCTGGAACATCGTGACGCAGGTCGTGAGCTACACCAACCACACCATCCTGCCCGAGGCTCTGGAGAAGTGGCCCATCGGCACGTTCTCCAAGCTCCTCCCCCGCGTGTACCAGATCATCGACGAGATCAGCCGTCGTTGGCACGAGTCCTTCGACACCACGCAGGAGGGCTGGCAGGAGCGTCTGCGCCAGACCGCCATCCTGTGGGACGGCGAGATTCGTATGGCCAACCTGTCCGTGATCTGCAGCCACAGCGTCAACGGCGTGGCAAAGATCCACTCCGACATTATCAAGAACATCGTGCTCAAGGACTTCTACGCCCTGACGCCCGAGAAGTTCAACAACAAGACCAACGGCATCTCGCACCGTCGCTTCTTTGCCGAGGCCAACCCCACCTATGCCAAGCTCGTGACCGAGGCTATTGGCGACGGCTGGCTGAAGGACGCCTTTGAGCTGGAGAAGCTCAAGGAGTTTAAGGACGACACCGAGTTCCTGAAGGCCGTGGGTGCCTCCAAGCGCGCCAATAAGGAGCGCCTGGCCGCCTACGTTAAGGCCGAGACCGGTCTGGTCATTGACCCTAACACCGTCTTCGATGTTCAGGTAAAGCGCTTCCACGCCTACAAGCGCCAGCTCATGAACATCATGAAGGTGATGGACATTTACAACCGTCGCATCGCGGATCCCAACTTCCACGTGACGCCGACGACCTTCATCTTTAGCGGCAAGGCTGCCTCGAGCTACACCTTTGCCAAGGAGACCATCCGCCTGATTAACTCCGTGGCCGACGTCATCAATAACGACCCGCGAGTCAACGAGGTCATGAAGGTCTGCTTTATCCCCAACTTCCGCGTGAGCAACGCCCAGCTCATCTACCCTGCCGCCGAGATCTCGGAGCAGATCTCCACCGCCGGCAAGGAGGCCTCGGGCACGTCCAACATGAAGCTCATGATGAACGGCGCCATTACGCTGGGCACCCTCGACGGCGCCAACATCGAGATCGCCGACCTGGCTGGCCGCGAGAACGAGGCCATCTTTGGCCTGACCGCTCCCGAGGTCGAGCAGCTTTGGGCATCCAACAGCTACTTTGCGTGGGATACCCTCAACGGCGACCGCGAGCGTCTGGGCCGCGTGATGGACGAGCTAAAGGACAACACCTTTGCGGGTCTTTCGGGCAACTTCGAGAGCATCTACAACGAGCTCATGAACAACAACGACCCCGACCTGGTCATGGCTGACTTCCGCAGCTACGTGGATGCGTGGGAGAAGCTCACGGGCAGCTACGGCGACCAGGAGACCTGGAACCGCAAGGCGCTGCTCAACACTGCCTCCTCGGGCTGGTTCTCGAGCGACCGCACCATTCGCGAGTACCGCGACGAGATCTGGCACGCTTAAAGGCCGCGAGCTCCCCTATGCCAGCACGGCATTACTCGACGGGCGTGACATTGCGCCGCGCCCGTCGCTAATGGGTTTAGGAACATCGATGACAGAAGGAGAAATCGATGAGTAAGAAAGAATGCATCGCGATGCTCCTCGCAGGAGGACAGGGCAGCCGATTGGGGGCACTCACCCAAAAGATCGCTAAGCCGGCGGTTAGCTTTGGTGGCAAGTTCCGCATTATCGACTTTTCGCTGTCCAACTGCTCCAACTCGGGCATCGACACGGTGGGCGTTCTGACGCAGTATCGCCCCTACCTGCTGCATGCCTACGTGGGCTCCGGCGAGGCGTGGGATCTGGACAGCCGCGACGGCGGCGTGTCGATCCTGCCGCCGTACGAGACGCAGACCGGCGGCGCCTGGTACGCGGGCACGGCCGACGCCATTACGCAGAACCTCGACTACATTAAGGCCAACGACCCCAAGTACGTCCTGATTCTTTCGGGCGATCACCTGTATCGCATGGACTACCGCAAGATGCTCAAGACGCACATTGAGAACAACGCCGACCTCACGGTGAGCGTTATGCCCGTGCCGTGGGAGGAGGCCAGCCGCTTTGGCATCCTGACCACCGACCCCGAGGACGGCCGCATCACCAAGTTCACCGAGAAGCCTGATAAGCCCGATTCGAACCTCGCATCCATGGGCATCTACATCTTCTCGGCCGACGTGCTGATCGAGGCACTCGAGGAGGACGCTCTGGACCAGCGCTCGAGCCACGACTTTGGCAAGGATATCATCCCCAAGCTGCTCGGCGAGGGCAAGCGCCTGTACAGCTACGAGTTCCACGGCTTTTGGAAGGACGTCGGCACCATCGCCAGCTTCCACGAGACCTCGATGGACCTGCTGGGCAACAACCCCGAGTTCGATCTGTTCGACAAGCACTTCCCCATCATGTCCAACATCACCACGCGTCCGCCGCACTACATTGGTCCGGATGGTCGCCTGGACGACTGCCTGGTCTCCAACGGCTGCAAGATCTACGGCACCGCTCGCCACTCGATCCTTTCGACCGATGTCATCATCGAGGAACGTGCCGTGGTCGAGGACTCTGTGCTGCTGCCGGGTGCGCACGTTAAGAGCGGCGCGCACATCTGCCGCGCAATTTTGGGCGAGAACTCCACGGTCGAAGAGGGCGTGAAGCTCGGCTCTGTCGATACCACCAAGGATACGGCCGTCGTTGGAAATGACGTCGTTATCGGGAAGGGGGAATGATCCGATGATCAATCGCAAGGCCATCGGCTATATCACCGCTAACTACTCTTCGACCTACGGCAGCGTGCTACTCAAGGACCGCCCCATCGCGTCCGTGCCGTTTTTGGGCCGCTACCGCCTGATCGACTTCCCGCTGTCCAACATGATGAATGCCGGCATTAAGACCGTCGGCGTCGTCATGCCGGGCAACTACCGCTCGCTGATCGACCATGTGGGCTCGGGCAAGGATTGGGGCCTGGACCGCAAGAAGGGCGGCCTGTTTATGGTGCCCGGCAACGCGTATGGCACCACCAAGGGCGGCATGCGCTTCCTGCTGCGCGACATCATCTCCAACAAGACGCTGTTCCAGCGCTCGGACAAGCCCTATGTTGTGATGATGGGCACCAACATCATCTTTAACATGGACCTCAACACCATCATCGACGCGCACGAGAACTCCGGTGCCCAGATGACCGTGGTGTACTGCAAGGCCACGCACAACGTCGATGACGAGACCAAACTCGAAATTAACGAGAACGGCCGCCTGACGGGCGTGAGCGCCGGCGTCGTGTACGGCGACAACGCCTCTATGGACTGCTGCATCGTCAACCGCGAGACGCTGCTCGAGATCATCGACCACTACCAGGCCGCCGACTATCTGGACCTGCTCGAGGCACTCCAGGGCGACTTTGGAAACATCGACGTATGCAGCTACGAGTACAAGGGCGAGGTCGTGGGCGTGTTTAGCGAGAAGTCGCTGTATCGCCGCAGCATGGACCTGCTCGACCAGACCGTAGCCGACCAGCTCTTCGACCCCGAGCGCCCGATCCTGACCAAGGCTCACGACGTGCCGCCTTCGCGCTATGCGACCGGCAGCCACGCATGCAACTCGATCATCTCGGCCGGCTGCATCATCAAGGGCACCGTGCGCAACTCGATCCTGTCGCGCGGCGTTGTGGTCGAGGAAGGCGCTTCGGTGACCAACTCGATCATCAACCAGAGCTGCATCATCAAGAGCGGCGCCCGCGTTGAGAACGCTATCCTGGACAAGAACAACGTGGTTCCCACCAACACCGAGCTTCGCGGCACGCCCGAGAACATCCTGGTGCTGGGAAAGGCTCCGTTAACTTCCGACACCACCATCGTACGTTAACGTTGACACCGCAACATCGCTCGTAACATGTAGAATAGCCGCCCGGTTAGCGCCAGGCGGCTATTCTCGAATTGGAACATGGGAGACAATATGGCAGATTCCAGCAAAAAGATGCAGATCGTGTTTGCCTCGGCCGAGTGCGCACCGTTTGTTAAGACCGGTGGCCTGGGCGACGTGGCGGGCTCGCTGCCTGCGGCACTCGTGCGCGCCGGCGCCGAGGTCATCGTGATGGTGCCCAAGTACGCCACCATCAAGGACGAATACAAGGCGCAAATGGAGCACTTTGCCGACTTTTACGTGAGCCTGGGCTGGCGCAATGAGTACTGCGGGCTGGAGAAGCTCGAGCGCGACGGCGTCACCTATATGTTCGTGGACAACGAGCGCTACTTTGCGCGCGACTATCCGTACGGCTTCTTTGACGACGGCGAACGCTTTGCGTTCTTCTCCAAGGCCATCACCGAAAGCATGCAGCACCTGCCGGCCGGTTTTGAGTGCGACATCCTGCACTGCAACGACTGGCAGACGGCGCTGGCGCCCGTGTTCTTGCGCGAGTTCTACCAGGGCCTGCCGCTGTACGACCGCGTCAAGACCGTGTTCTCGATCCACAACGTGGCGTTCCAGGGCCAGTTTAGCGACACCGTGATGGAGGACATCCTGGGCGTGGCGCATATTCCGGCGGCCGCCTCTCAGCTGCGTTGCGACGCCTGCAGCATCAACTACATGCTGGGCGCGCTGCACTATGCCGATGCCATCACCACGGTGAGCCCCACCTATGCCAACGAGATCCAGACGCCCGAATTTGGCGAGGGCCTGGACGGCGTGCTGCGCGAGCGCTCCTATGCGCTGCAGGGCATTTTGAACGGCATTGACGTGGCGGGCTTTGACCCGGCGACCGACAAGCGCATTGCCGCAAACTACACGGTCGACGACCGTTCCGGCAAGGCTGTGTGCAAGGCCAAGCTGCAGGAAGAGCTGGGGCTCGAGGTCCGCGACGACCGTCCGCTCATGGTGATGGTCACGCGCCTGACGCGCCAGAAGGGCATGGACCTGGTCATGTACGCGCTCGACCGCATCCTGTCCGGCGGCGTGCAGGTGGCGGTGCTGGGCACCGGCGACCGCGACTACGAGGACGGCCTGCGCTACTTCCAGGACAAGTACCCCGGCACCATAGCCGCACGCATCGAATTTGACCCGGCGCTGTCGCAGCGCATGTACGCCGCCGCCGATATGTTCCTGATGCCTTCGAAGTTTGAGCCTTGCGGTCTGTCGCAGATCATCGCCATGCGCTACGGCACCCTGCCCATCGTGCGCGAGACCGGTGGCCTGAAGGACACCGTGCAGCCGTACAACGAGTTTACCGGCGAGGGCACGGGCTTCTCGTTTAGCAACTTTAACGGCGACGAGATGGGTGACGCGGTGTTCCGCGCGGCGCGCCTGTTCTGGGATAACCGTGACGCTTGGAACCAGCTGGTCACGCAGGCCATGAGCCAGGACTTTAGCTGGACGCGCTCGGCCGACAAGTATCTGGACCTGTACTTCTTTATGCATCCGGAGATTGAGAGGCCGGCGGGTGTGACTGATGTTGCAGCTGTCGATGAGCCCGCTGCCGCTGAGGCCGAGCCTGCGGCGACCGTTAAGGAGCCCGCTGCCGCTGAGGAGCCCAAGGCCGAGGAGAAGCCGGCGGCCAAGGCCGAAGTTAAGCCCGACGCGAAGCCTGCCGCCAAGAAGACGACGGCCCGCAAGACGACGGCTAAGAAGGCCACGACCACGAAGGCCGCTGCTAGCAAGACTAGCGCCGCTAAGGCAACTACTGCCAAGGCATCGACTACGCGCAAGCGTACGACCGCCGCTGCCAAAAAGGCCGCCGAGGCCGAGGTCGCTCCCGAGGTAAAGGCCGAGCCCACGGCAAAGGCTCCGGCCAAGACCGCTGCCAAGAAGACGACCGCTAAGAAGGCCACGGCTGCGAAGTCGACGACGACCAAGGCTGCTACGACGAAAGCCGCCGCGAAGACGACCCCGAAGGCCGCTGCAAAGCCCGCCGTCAAGGTCGAGGAGGCGCCCTCCGAGCCCAAGGCCATGGTAGCTGTCGAGGCAAAGCCGGCCGCCAAAACCACCACGCGCAAGCGCGCTACGACGACGGTCAAAAAGGCCACGACCAAGGCTGCTGCTCCCAAGGCAGAGGCTAAGGACGAGGACAAGCCCGCAGTAAAGGCCGAGCCGGCGCCGAAGGCCGCTGAGGCAAAGACCGCTCCCAAGACTAAGGCAAAGACCGAGCCCGCCAAGAAGGCCCCGGTCTCCCCCGCCGCTCCAGCCGAGGAAAAGGCTCCGACCAAGAAGACCTCCGTCCGCAAGGCAACGGCCACCCGCAAGCGTCACTAGTCTGGACGATTAAAACTTAATCCAACGCAAAAGAGGGCGCCCCAACCAGGCGCCCTCTTCTTGGTTGAACTTCTCTATTAAAAAGAGGGCCGGTTTACTACGACAAAATAGCTCTGGCCGACCACGGAGAGTATTCTATGAAATTGGCAACGCTTCTACCTGCGGATTTAATATCACCAAATTGACCGTGGTTGAGATCATTCAATTCGTCGTAGTAAACCGATGTACTTTTGTTTGACTACAAATAGTATCCGCCTGGGCGTTTTCGAATATCGCGATAATTTGGATGGTAAAACGATTTTCTAGGACAACCGTTCGCCGATGGTAAACGGATGTTGTTTATACAGCCTGTGTACAACAGATATACTTATATCCTGTGCGTAAAGCCCATGGCCCGCAGGCCGTGATTCTATTGAACTGGACCGTATTATGAGATTGATTCACAACAGCCGTCTGCCGCAGTTTCGTACTCCGTTTGGCGCTGTGACCACTGGAACTTCCGTTTCGCTCTCGGTGATTTTGGAGGATGCCGACCCCAACCAGGCGACGCTCACCCTGCGCACCTGGATCGATGAGATCGGTGAGTCTCTGTATCCCATGACGCACGAGGGCGACGGCATATTTACCGTAGAGCTTGAGTGCACCGAGCCCTGTCTTATTTGGTACAGCTTTATCTGCAATATCGAGGGCCAGCCCGTGGTCCGCCTGGGTGCGCCACAAGGCCGCACCGGTGGCGAGGGCGTAACCTACAACTACGCCGAGGTCCCGTCGTTCCAGATTACCGTTTACAAGCACCGCGAAGTGCGTCCCGAGTGGTACGAGCGCGGCATGGTCTACCAGATCTTCCCCGATCGCTATGCCCGCGACGAAAACTGGCACGAGCGCACGCTGGCCGAGGTCCAAAAACCGCGCAACGGAATCCAGCGCCGCATGGTCGAGGACTGGAACGAACCGCCCGAGTACGAGCGTGCCGAAGACGGCTCCATCAAGACCTGGGATTTTTACGGCGGCTCGCTCAAGGGTATCCAAAATGACCTGCCCCGCATTGCCGAGTTAGGCTTTACGGCCATCTACCTCAACCCGATCTTTGAGGCCGCGAGCAACCACCGCTACGACACGGCCGATTACACCAAGATCGACCCGATCCTGGGCACCGAGCAGGACTTTACGGAGCTGTGCGAGGCAGCCGAGAAGCTCGGCATTTCCATCATCCTGGATGGCGTCTTCAACCATACGGGCGACGACTCGATCTACTTTAACCGCTACGGCAATTATCCCGGCGTCGGTGCGTGGCAGAGCGAGGACTCGCCGTGGCGCGATGCGTTTTACTTCCATGAGGACGGTTCGTATGACTGCTGGTGGGGCGTGGGCAACATGCCAGCCATCAACGAGAATTCCGAGCTTGTGCGCGAAAAGCTGCTGGGCAAGGACGGCGTGATTCGTAAGTGGCTGCGCGCCGGCGCCCATGGCTGGCGTCTGGACGTGGCCGACGAGCTTTCCGATGACTTCCTGGCCGAGATTAAAAAGGCCGTGCTCGCCGAGAAGCCCGACGCGCTGCTGCTCGGCGAGGTCTGGGAAGACGCCTCCAACAAGATCAGCTATGGCCATCTGCGCCGCTATCTGCAGGGCTCCGAGCTCGACTCTGCCATGGACTACCCCTTCCGCGACATGGTCATCGGCTTTTTGATGGGCTACAAGAACGCCTATCAGGCTGCCGAGGACATCGAAACCCTGCGCGAGAACTACCCGCGCGAGGCCCTGTCCTGCGCACTCAATCTGCTTTCGAGCCACGACCGTCCGCGCATTATCTCGGTACTCGGCGGCGGCCCCGACGAGTCGCAGCTGCCCGAGAGCGAGCGCAGCAAGTGGCGCCTGGACGAGAATTCCATGGGCCTGGCCAAGAGCCGCTTTTGGTTGGCGACGCTCATGCAGATGACCTTCCCGGGTGTGCCCTCGATCTATTACGGCGACGAATACGGCTTGGAGGGCCTCACCGATCCGGGCAACCGCCGCACCCTGCCGACCAAGGACCAGCTCCACGATTTCGATACGCTGGCCATTGTTAAGAACGCGTCTGCCGTTCGCCGCGCGCTGCCCTTTATGGTCGACGGCGAGATCAAGGCCTTCGCGCTCAACGACGACGTCTTGGCCTACACCCGCACGGGCAAAGACGGCGAGGCCGCGACGGTTATCATCAACCGCAGCCTGCGCAATTCGCACTGCGTGACGATCCCGGCGCTCGGCGAATGCGCAAGCGACGTGATCAGCGGCCACGAGTGCGAGATCCACAACGGCACGGTTACGCTCGACCTGTACCCGTTGGGCTCTTCGATCATCTATCACCATGCCGAGAAGCGCCTGCAGGAGCCGCTCGATTATGGCGCGGGCGTCGTGTGCCACATCACCTCGGTGCCTACCGACGACGGCAAGCCCGGCACAATCGGTGCGCCCACGCGTCGCTTTATCGACCACCTAGCCGCCATGGGCATGCGCTACTGGCAGGTCCTGCCCGTCAATCCCACGGACTTCTTCCGCTCCCCCTATGCCGGCCCCTCGGCCTTTGCAGGCAATATCGACCTGCTGCCCGAGAGCCATGAGGAGCTGGCTGCCGACTTCGTCACCTGGAAGGCCCGCGGCGGAGAGGATGCCGACCCGCTGTACACGGCATTTAAACATCGCAACGCCGATTGGCTCGAGAAGTACTGCGTCTACATGGCCGTTAAGAAGTACTTTGAGGGAATGTCTCGCCACGATTGGCCGGCGGATGTCGCGCGCTACAACGAGCGCCTGATCGACGACAAGCGCTTCCACGACGAGGCTGAGCTGCAGGCGTACATGCAGTATCGCTTTGACCTGGCCTGGTGCGAGCTCATGAACTATGCACACAAGAAGGGCATCGAGGTCATCGGTGACATTCCTATGTATGTTTCGGATGATTCGGCCGACGCATGGAGCGAGCCCGAAAACTTCTGGCTGTCCGACACCGGCAAGGCGATTGAGATTTCGGGGGCGCCGCCCGACAACTTTGCACCCGAGGGCCAGGTCTGGGGCAACCCCACCTTCCGCTGGGATCACATGAAGGAGAATGGCTATCGCTGGTGGCTCGACCGCCTGCGCCGTGCGTTCGCACTCTACGACCGCGTGCGCCTGGACCACTTCCTGGGATTCCACAGCTACTTTAGTATCCCCGCGGGCAAGGCTTGCGCCGACGGCCGCTGGCTGGCAGGACCGGGCAAAGACCTGTTCCAGACCGCCTATGACGAGCTTGGTCCGCTCAACTTTATCGCCGAGGACCTGGGCTATTTGACGCCTGGTGTTCGCGCAATGGCTTCGACCTGTGGCTTCCCCGGCATGGACGTACTGGAGTTTAGCAACTACGACGTTCGCTGCGGAATTCATCCCACACCGGGCAAGATCCTGTACACTTCGACGCACGACACTTCGACGCTCGCCGGCTGGTGCACGCGCTCCTTTGCGGGCGGCGACGAGCCGAGCGGCATTACATTGGCAGGCGAGCTCATGGGCAACGTCTTGGCCAGCGATGCTCCGCTCGTTATGATGCCGCTGCAGGACGTGCTAGGGCTGGGCGACGATGCACGTATGAACGTGCCGGGCGTGGCCACGGGCAACTGGACGTGGCAGGCTCGGGAGGCCGACGTTGCAGCAGCCGAGGAGAAAACTGCGAAGCTCCTGCGCAACACCCATAGATTCTGGGGCGAAGCGTGATAAAACCCCCGATATAGGGTACAGTAACAGCTGTTTGAATTTTTGCGGGCAGAGCGATCTGCCCGCTTTGTGCTGAAAAGGAAGTATTATGGCGCGCTACGATTACAAGTGCACGAGCTGCGGCAACGTGTTTGAAGTTGAGCACCCCATGTCCGAGACGCCCGAGGTCGTATGCCCGAGCTGCGGTGCCCCGGCATCCAAGACGTTCTCGGCCAGCGGCATTAAATTTGAGGGCAGCGGTTTCTACAACACCGACCAGCGAAGCGGCGGCTCCAGCACCAACGCCACGAGCGGCTGCTGCGCCAACTGCCCGCATAGCCACTAGAAACCAAGCAGCCCCGCGACCGACACCGATCACGGGGCTATTTCTTTGCTCTATGGGTAGTTAATTAAGCTACCCAGGTTTCCTTGTGAGTTGCGGTGAAATAAGGACTGTTTGGCAGGTAGAAGCCGCTATTCAATCCCTATTTCACCGCAACTTAGTCGTTACTTGTGGACCAGGCGGGCACAGAAGTGGCCGTCGTAGGAGTCGGCGTTTACCGGCACGCTTTGGAAGAGGCCTCGATCGTTCTGGCGTACAGAGACGAGCTTCTTAGCCTGTTCGAACTCGGGAAGTTGCAGGATCTGCGCCTCGGAGAGCGGTGCGACGCTAAAGCCGGCACCCTCGGGAGAGTTCAGGAAAGCATCCACCACCTGCGTGTTCTCCTCATCGAAGACCGAGCACGTCGCATAGATCAGCTCGCCGCCGGCTGCTACGCGCGCAGCAGCCTCTTTGAGTATCGTCAACTGCAGTTTGGGCAGATCAACCGTCACGTCCCTTTCGGTCAGGCGCCACGGGATCTCGGGATGACGACGCATGGTTCCGGTGCCCGAGCACGGCGCATCGATAAAGACCGTGTCGAACTTAACCGGCTCGCCAAGCATGGCATCAAACGATGTGAGCACCTCATCAAGCTCGCAGGCATCACCCGAAACCGTACGAACGCCCCGAATACCCGCCTTATGCAGGCGAGCGAGATTCTGATCACATTTACGATCATGCAGATCGAGCGCCGTATGCTGACGCTCATAGCCCGCACGCTTGGCCTGACACATCATCACATAGGTCTTGGTGCCACGACCGGCACCAATCTCAAGGCAGCTTCCAGGGCGCGTGGCAGCCGTGGCGATAAGCTGCGCGTTGAGATCAGACGCCACCGCGGCAGCACGCTCAAACACACCCGAAGCAACGGTAACCTGGGCATCAACCGGGGCATGGCAGCCCGGGAAGACAGGCGCGACGAGCTGCGAGATATACGGATCGGGCTTGGTCGCAAAGGCGTTCTCATGCAGGGCCAGTGGCGCGGGGGCCAGATTGCCGGCAAAGTTAAGCGCACCCTCTGGCGTGTCGAACGATGCCATAATGCGAGCGCACAGCCAACGCGGCAGTCCCATCAGGCGCGACAGACGAACCAGGCGTCGCTCAGACTCATCTACATCGGACGCCGCGGCAAAGTCCTCAACGTTGTCCGCGACTTTATGCAGCACGGCATTGGCCAAACCGGCGGCAGACTTAGCTCCGCTGCGCACCAGCTCAACGCCCTGACTCACCGCAACGCGACCAGGCGTATGCAGATAAAGCATCTCGAAGGCCGAGATACGAAGCGCCATGCGAACACGCGGCGCAACCTTTTTAGGCTTATCGAGAAACTGATCGAGCAGTTCGTCCAAAATACCCTGCGTGGCGGCCACACCAAGCGCCAAGCGAGCTGCAAAAGCGGAATCGCGCTGGTCAATAGCCTTGGCCGATGCGCGAGAGGACAGCACGTCGCGCGCATACATGCCGCGGCGATCGGCCTCCATCAGCACATCGAGTGCAAGCTTGCGCGCGGGAGACAGCTTGCTCATGACAAAACACCCCAGATAAGATCGGCGCTTTGCAGCCCAGCAGCCCAAGCAGAAGCGGCCATGGCACGCTTGCCATCGGGCTTAACCTCGAGCAGTTCAACCGCACCATCGGAAAGGCCAAGGAAAACACGCTTATTCTTAACGTCAACGCCGCCCTTGCCAAGCGAAACATCGGCCAGCGCAGCATCGAGCACGCGCACGGTCTTGCCGGCAATCACGCAACGAGCAGGCGCGGTATCGGACGAAGCGAGCACATGACGCACGCAATCGAGCGCAGCCATCTGCGGATCCAGACGCATCTCCAGCTTGGAAATCTTGGCAGCATGAGTGACGAGCGACTCATCCTGCTCAGTCCACACGGCGGTGCCATCGGCAAGAGAAGGAAGCGTATCGGCAAGCAGTTTGCCGCCAAGCTCACCAAGCTCCATGGTCAGCGCCTCAGCATGCTTACCGGCAACCGACGTGGAAGCCTGAGCACAATAAGCACCAGTATCCACGCCATGTCCAATGCGCATAATGGAAACGCCAGCAACCTCATCACCAGCAAGAATCGCACGCTGAATAGGAGCGGCGCCACGCCAACGAGGCAGCAAAGACGCATGAACATTCACAATACCAAGCGGCGCCATATGCAGCACTTCATCAGGCAAAATGCAACCATAGGCAGCCACGCAGAAAATATTAGCCTGGGCAGTTTGAAGCGCCTCAACAACCTCAGGCGTCATACGATTGGCCTCAACGACCGGCAACCCCAGCTCAAGCGCCTTGGCCTTAACAGGAGAAGGCTCAAGCTTCTTACCACGCCCACGAACAGCATCAGGGCGAGTAATAACAAGCGTAATCTCGTTACCAGCCTCAACAAGCGAAGTCAGCGAAGGCACAGCAAAATCGGGCGTACCCATAAACACAATACGCATAAAAGTAAGTCTCCTCTCAACAACGAACCGAGACGGCTACAAAAGAAGCGATCCAGGTCGCAAGCGCACCCAGCCGCCAGAACAGTCCAACAAAAACAAATATACCCAAAACCAAAGAAAGAGCCGCAATAAAAGCAGCTCCCTCTCAACAAAGACTATCAGCGAAGACGCCCCTCCCTGGCCCAACGGCACCCGGGCGAGACAAGCAGCGTCAACGTAGTCCCCGGAGCGCCCGCCTATATCGTCCCGCGCGCAGTTTCGCAGCGCAGCGAGAATGTTTGAGCACGGGATGATATAGGCGGG
>OLOG01000096.1_pt1 | contig 94612 bp, 88 predicted proteins | sample 1672351 | NCBI WGS metagenome assembly OLOG01 (sample SAMEA3136674, study PRJEB25190) | human gut metagenome | biome: human gut; feature: human-associated habitat; material: faeces | place: Austria | collected 2013 | reverse complement strand
AGGGGGCAGACTGTAAATCTGTTGTCTTCGACTTCGATGGTTCGAATCCATCCTCCTCCACCAGATTATGTGCCTGATTTTACTGTCAGGCACATTTTTCTTAGTATTCATGCGGGTTTGCGGGTTTTTTTCCGTTTCAAAAAAGGATTGGTGTCCCATTACTGTCATCCCCGTTTTCAAAGATATCTGCAAAGCTAAGCGGAGTTTTCACCTGATTTTTCAGGCTGGGAACTCCGCTTTTTGCGTTTACCACTCTTTTTTCCCGCCCACGGAACTGTAAAAGTTTCCGGCAGTTATATAGATAGATTGACGAAAGCCCAAATGGGCCAATTTCAAACCCTCAAGATACAAGGGGGTAGTGCGCCCTTTTTTAGAACCGCTCCGGCTGAATGGCTGGGGCGGTTTTCTGCTTTTCCCCCCTCTCACACTCTCCCCCCTAATACTTTACCAGCTGGGAAAGAACAATACTTGTTCTCGAACAAGATAACTCTAAGCTCTAACTCAGCAAAGATCTCAAGTTTTCAACAACCAACAAGAAAGGATGAGTAAAACTATGAACATTGGCATCGACCATGGCTATTACGCAATCAAAACCCGGCATTTTTCTTTCCCAGCCGGTATTGCAGAGTATTCCCATGAACCCTACACCTTGCAAAACACACTGGAATTCGGCGGGAAGTTTTATGTCTGCGGAACCGGCAGGCAGCCGATTCTGCGCAACAAAATGGAAAACGACAATTACTATTTGCTTACCCTTGCCGCCATCGCAAAGGAAATCAAACAGCGAGGTGGAAAAACAGAGTGTTCGGTGCGCATTGCCGCCGGGCTGCCTCTGGCTGGATTTGGCCGTGAGAAAAAGCCTTTCCGGGAATATCTTCTGCGTTCTTCCCAGCTGGCAGACGGCCTCCGTCCGGTGTGCTTTAAGTTTGAAGGAATCGCCTATAAAATCACCATTGAGGATGTGAAACTGTTCCCACAGGGCTATTCCGCCATTGCTCTGCATCCAGAACTCATCCAGAATGAGCCTTCTGTTCTTCTTATGGACATCGGCGGCTGGACTGTTGATCTGATGCGGCTGGATAATGGTATTCCCAATGCGGCTACCTGCCGAAGTCTGGAACTCGGTATGATCCGCTGCATTGATGAAACGAAAGAACAGGTCCGCCGGGATACCGGGCTGTCTGTGACCGACGCTCAAGTGGAGCGTGTTCTGGCAGGAAAGTCCTGCAGTATGGATGAGGATGCCCGAAACATTATCCAGAAACAAGGGCGGCTTTACACAGAGCGCCTTCTTTCAGCAACCATGGAATCGGGGTTTGACCTGAAAGCCATCCCGGTGGTGATGCTGGGCGGCGGCGCATCGGTAGTCAAGGGCAACGTGAGCGAACAGGACAGCCTGTGTCGGGTTTTTGCCCTGATAGACGACAAGGTAAACGCTGAAGGTTTTGAACGCATTTTGGGGCAGTTTTCGGGCGGTGTGGGCAAGGCATGAGCAGGCCCCTTTTTATGTTCCGCCCCAACCTCCAGAATGAAGAACATCGCAGAGCATGGGAAATCCTGCAGGCTGTGCCGGAAGGCCAGAAAAACGCCTTTCTGGTACAGGTGATTCTGGAAAATGCCCAGCGAGAAGAACTGGAAACAATTCTGCGCCGGGTGCTGCAGGAAGAACTCAAAGCTGTGCCTTCCCAGCCAGTACCGCAGCAGGAAGAAGCCATTCCGCAGGAGATGATGGGCTTCCTTGGTTCCCTGTTAGGAGAAGAATAACCCCCACATAGCCTTTATTGGTTGTGACGTTTGTCGGGCCTGCTTTGACTGAAAGGTTGTTGGTCTTGGTAATAGCTTTATCCGGCGGGTTGCAGTATGCTTGTGTTGCCCGAAAGGGAAAGAACGAAAAAAGGAGCGATAGGCGTGGAAACAAAGGGCGTAACCTGCAAAATCCCGCTGGATCTGCATAACCAAATCAGCGAGGAAATCAGGGAAACAGAAAGCACGATGAGCAAATTCATCGAAATGGTTATCCGGGAGCATTATGAGAAAGGGGCTAACAGAATTATGGAAAAAGGAAGAACATTAGCATTTCAGGTGAGCGAGGAATTGTTCCAGAGGGTAAAAGAATACCTTGAAAACTACGAGAAAGCCTATCATCGCCGCCTCACCCAAAAGGAATTCGTGATTGGGCTGATCGAGCAGGCGCTGGAAGAAGCGGAAGAAGAATTCGAAGCCGCCAGAGCAGCTGAACGCGAGGAACAGGCTGAAAACGGCTGGGAAGCCGCAGAAACCGCTGAAAGCGATGAGGACGAGGAAGTACCCGATGACGAGGAATCAGAGGACTGGGACGAAGAAAATGGCGAAACCGAGGGACTCAGTGCTGATGAAGAAACAACCGGGAACAGCTGGGAACCTGCAGAAAACACCGAAACCGACGAGGGCGAGGACGATGAGGATACTACGCCGGAAAGCTGGAATCGGGATGAGGAAGAAGAAACCGAGCCGGATGACGATACCATAGAATCCGGCGAAACTAATGAAAATGAAGATGAAACCTACGCATAACACAGCCAGCAGCAGCCCGCAGGAAACTGCGGGCTGTTTTCATATATATTTCATTTCACCATGGGAAAGGGGCGATGTTCGTTGATTGTATATTAGTCTTTGAGATTATTACAAAGGAGCGTGATATGAAAACGACAAAACAAAAAATATAGATCATGGAGTATCGGGAGGTGAATGCCATCGATTGATCTGAAAGACCAATACTTCGGCTGTGAAATTGAGATGACGGGACTCACCCGCCAGCAGGCAGCAGAAGCCGTGGCTTCCCTGTTTGGGACCACCGCTGTCCATTCCCGTTCTTCCCGCACCTATGATCCGTGGGAAGTGACCGATAACGAGGGGAAAACATGGCGGTTTGTTTACGACTCCAGTATCCATGGTTCTCATCGAACCGGGCGGCAGCAGATTCCAATCGGTGATGGTGACTACAAGGTGGAGATGAATTCCCCAAAACTGGAGTACAGCGAAATGGGAAAACTGCAGGAAGTTGTCCGTACCCTGCGTCATGCGGGGGCTGTTGTCAATGGAAGCTGCGGTATGCACGTCCATGTGGACGCTTCTAAGCATACACCGCAGAGCCTGAAAAATGCCCTTTCCATTATGTATTCCAAAGAGGATATCTTGTTCAAAGCCTTAAATGTGAATGAGAGCCGGGTGGAACGCTGGTGCCAGAAGGTGCGGGAACCGATGCTGGAGAAAATCCGCAAACTTCCAAGCAATACTACCATGGATCGGTTAAGGCGGGAATGGTATGAAGGTTCTGACGGAAGCTACGAGCATTACAACTGGACAAGATACTATGCCTTAAACCTTCATTCTGTGTTTTACCGTGGAACCTTGGAATGGCGCTGTTTTGAAAGCACCCTCCATGCAGGCAAAGTCAGGGCAAACATCACGCTGGCACTGGCGATCTCTGCACAGGCTATTAACCAGAGCCGGACAGTCATGCGGAAAACCGAGATCAGCGAAAACCCTGCCTTTACCTTCCGCACCTTTCTGCTGCGCCTTGGTCTTATTGGACCGGAATACAAAAATGTGCGGGAACATCTGCTTTCAAACCTTCCCGGCGACAGGGCATGGCGCTACGATAAAGCTCAATACCCCAGCCTGCAGAACCGCCAAAACCATGAACGATAGGAGATGATCAAAACCAAAGAAAAACTTTATTTTGCGTATGGTTCTAATATGAACCTGAATCAGATGGCGTTCCGCTGTCCGGATGCAGAAGTTGTGGAATCCGTCCGGTTAGAGGGATACCGCCTTGCGTTCCGCACCAATGGCGGCGGGAATGGCGTTGCCACCATTCTGCCGGAAGAAGGAAGCTATGTGGACGGCGTCCTTTGGCGTATTTCCGAACGGGACGAACAGCATCTGGATCATTACGAAGGATTTCCCTTTTTATATGGGAAAGAGCCTGTTACGGTGACAAATCAGGACGGAGTCAGACGGGAAATCATGGCCTACACCATGAACAGCCCGTATAAAGACAAACCCGCCATGCCCTCTGTTTCCTATTTGGAAGGTATTCTGAATGGGTGCAGACAAAATGGGATCGATACCCAAACTGTGATCGAAGCGGTTCGCTGTACACAGCAGGAACTGCCTCAGAAGGTAGTCCCTCACAAAAAACAGCGCCATCCCAAACACAAAGAAGAACGGTAAATTGACCTGCCCCCGTAGACTGAGAGTTTTCTCTCAGCCTGCGGGGGCATTTTTTATTTTATCCGAAAGGAGAACTTCATGAAAAAACATCTAAAAAGATTTCTGTCCATGATGATGGCGGTGCTTCTTTGCTTTGGTATTGTACCAAGCAACGCTTTTGCCGCTGAATACGACTATGATGGATATATCTCCATGATCGACTATAACGGCAGAGGATATTCTCTTAGCTCCAGCCTTCCGGCGCCATTTGGTGGATACAGCACAGATAAGTTTACGGAACTGCGAATTAACGATTTAACAGCTTTCCGCACCGCCTATTGCATCCAGCTTGGCGTGGCAACCCATACCGGGATTGGCTATGACCAGTCGGATGATTATGCCGCCCTTACCACGGAACAGAAAGCAATGATCAACACTGCTCTGACCTTGGGATATAACGTGGAAACCGGCACTAAGTACGGCGGGAGCGCCATGGATGAATACATTGCCACCCAAATCCTCATTTGGCTGATTGCCCACGGGCAGCTTGGCACCGGATATGAAAACCAGATCGTGAATGAAATTACTGCCAACAGCCCTGCGGCAAAGACGATCTTTCAGAAGCTGAGGGAAAACGTGGTAACTTATCACACCGTTCCATCCTTTGCCACCGACAATCCCAGTGCGGTCGGCGCATATACCCATGACCTCAAATACAATGAGGACACTGGAAAAAATGAAACCACACTGGTGGATGAAAACAATGTTCTCAAAGATTTTTCCGTCAGTTATCCGGGTGTGGATTTTTCCATCAGCGGGAACAAACTTCATATTTCTACGGATAAAAAGGAATTCGGTACAATCACCGCAGAAAAGGAACTGCCTTCCTCTATCCCCGGTGTTGTAACAGGCGGCACCAAATACTGGCTGCGTGATGAATACCAGAATGTAGTCACTTTTGACGTCAAAGGCTCCGCTAAACCCGTAAAATGCTATTTTTCCCTTGAGATCAAGGCGGGTACCCTGCAGCTTGTGAAAACTTCCGAAGATGGCGAGGTTTCCGGCATTCCTTTTCATATTTCCGGGAATGGAATCGAAAAAGACGTGGTGACCGGATCGGACGGAACCATCCGGGTAGACAATCTCCAAGCTGGAACATATACCGTAACGGAACGTGCCCCGGACAAATACGTCCAGCCTGAATCCAAGCAGGTAACCATCTATCCCGGCCAGACTTCCAGCGTGAGTTTTTCCAATATTCTGAAGAAATTTAGGGTTGAATTGGAAAAAGTGGATTCCAGAACCGGGGAAGCACAAGGCGATTCCAGTTTGGATGGCGCTTTATACGGTATGTTCAAAGGGGAAAACCTGCTGGATACCTATACCACAGCAAACGGGGGCAAATTCACCACCAAGGAATACCCCTGCGGATCGGATTATACAATTCGTGAGATTACACCCAGCGAAGGATACCTGCTGGACGAAACTATCTATCCGGTAGGCGCAGAACCGGGAAATTTCACCTTGGAAAACAACAGCATCCCCATGACCGTTACAGAGGATGTTATCCTCGGCAGCATTGCTATCACCAAGCATACGGATAAACCAGCCAATCCGGATCAGGAAGAAGCTGTCCCGCAGGTAGAAACACCCAATGAGGAAAGCAACGCCGCAGAAAATACACCGGCTCCCGAAACACCGGACACTGAACTCACAGAGAACAGTTTAATGGAAGAAACAATGGATTCCTCATCCACTCCGGAAAGCAAAGAATCCACAGCACCTTCAGAAGAACAGCCTGCAGAGAGCAGTTCTGTTCCGGAAAGCCAATCTGAACCTGTAGAAAATGTTGATTCTGAGCCGGAAGTTATCCCATTGGCTGCCGGGCTTAAAGCCGATCCTTCCGCTTCCCTTTTGAAAACAGTATCCAATGATGAGGTGCAGATCGAGCAGCCGGAAGAAGGAGCGCAGTTCCAGATTTATCTGGCCAGTGCTGGCAGCTATGAGAACGCAAAAGAAACCGAGCGTGACCTGCTGACCACCGATTCATATGGATTTGCCCGTTCAAAGGATCTTCCGTATGGCTTGTATGTGGTGCATCAGACCAAAGGCGCAGAAGGACAGAAATTTGTCCCGGACTTCTCCGTGTTCATTTCCGAGCACGGTAAAACCTATTATTTCATTCTCAATAACCCCACCTTTACCTCGCTCATCCGCTTTGAAAAGAAAGACGCCGAATCCGGCAAAATCATTCCTCTGGCGGGAACAGCAGTCAAAATCCGTAACACCGATACCGGCGAGTGGGTGGTACAGCATATCAACTACCCCAGCCCCATCGATATCGACACTTTCGTGACGGACGCCACAGGAACCCTTATGCTGCCAGAACCGCTTCCGTTTGGAAATTACGAGTTGTATGAACAGCAGAGTCCATGGGGATATGTTCTTGACAAAGAGCCGGTTCCCTTTGTGGTGGACGGTTCACAGGACGTAGTTACAGTGGAGAAATACAATATCCCGCAAAAGGGAACGATTACAGTCTCCAAAGAGGGCGAAGTATTCAGCCATGTTGCAGAATCCGGCGGGATGTACCAGCCTCAGTATGAGGTGCAGGGCCAGCCGGGCGCCGTTTATGAGATCACAGCACTGGAAGATGTTATTACCCCGGACGGAACCGTCCGCCTGAAAGCAGGCGAACTGGCGGCTACTTTGACCACCGGAAGTGACGGGACCGCCACCTCGGAACCTTTGTATCTCAGCCGCTATCAGGTGAAGGAAATCACTGCGCCGGATGGCATGGTAATCGATCCTGAACCCAAGGAAGTCGTTTTGTCCTATGCCGGTCAGGAAGTAGAAATCACTTCCGCCAGCGTTGGCTTTGTCAACGAACGCCAGAAAGTGGAGATTTCCCTCAAGAAGCTGCTGGAACAGGACGAAATCTTCTCCCTCGGCATGAATGAGGAATGGAAAAACATTACTTTCGGACTGTTTGCAGCGGAACAACTGACCGCCTCCGATGGTACCTCCATCCCGGCAGACGGGCTTATGGAAACCATAGGCATTGACGAAAATGGAAATGCCGTATTTAAAACCGACATCCCCTGCGGGGCTTCCCTGTATGTGCAGGAAATCGGCACCGACGATCACTACATTTTGAGCGACAAAAAATACCCTGTGGTGTTTGAGTATGCCGGACAGGATGTGGCGAAAGTGGAAATTGAAGTGAACGATGGAGAAGCCATTGAAAACACCTTAAAGCGCGGCAAGGTATCCGGATGGAAGGTAGATCAGGATGGTTTTGAATTAGGCGGTGCTGTCATCGGTCTGTTCCGATTTGACGAAACTGAGTTCACCGAAGAAACCGCCCTCATGGTCACCGAGAGCAATGAAATCGGGTACTTTGAGTTTGATAAGGTACCTGTTGGAAACTTCCTCGTGCGTGAAATCGCAGCTCCCAAAGCCTTCGTATTGACGGAAGAAATCTTCCCGGTAGAAATTACTGAGGACGGACAGACCATCGAAATCACCATTGAAAACCAGATCATCAAAGGTACCGCCGAAACCACCAAGGTGGACGCCGACTACCCGGACCACAAGCTGTCGGGGGCCGTTTTTGAGGTTTACGCCGATGTGGATAACAACGGTGAATTCAATGCCGATATCGACAAGCTGGCAGGTGAAATGACAGAAACTGAACCGGGCCTTTACCAGATGAAGGATCTTGTGTATGAAAATTACTTCCTGCATGAGAAGGAAGCGCCGGAATTTTTCGAAAAGGATGACGGATATTATCCTTTCTCCATTACGGAGAATGAAGCGATTGTCCGCATCGAAACCGAAGCTGGCGTAGGCTTCCTGAACAAAGCGCAGACCGGTTCCCTGAAGGTAGTAAAGACTGCCGATGATGATAAGATCGAAGGACGCACCTTCAAAATCAGCGGTACTGACTTCATGGGCAATGCCTATGAGCAGGAATTCAAAACGGATGAAAACGGTGAAATCAACCTCACTCTCCGTGTGGGAGAATACACCGTATCCGAAGTGGCTGGCGAAGATTCCGAAAAGTACATTCTGCCCGATGACCAGACGGTAGAAATCAAGGCAGGCGAAACAACGACCGTAAAGATGCATAACAAACTGGTGCCGGAGGTTCCCTCTGTTCCGCAGACCGGCGATAACCCGTGGATGCCTGCCATCCTTGGCACTCTGGCAGGCTTGGCAGTTTTGTCCGGCGGCGCTCTGCTTTTCCTGCGCTATACAGGTAAAAAGCGCAAATCTGCTGATCAGGTCGATGAGGATCAAGGCACATAAGAATGAAAATCTTTCTAAAAGGATTTTGCATCGGCCTTTTGTGCCTGAGCTTATTGGGACTTCTCTGGTTTTTGGTTCTACAGCCGGGGCTGACCAATGGAGAAGCACAAGCCCTGAAAAAAGAATACGCACAGCCTCTCCCCGGAGCCGAAAGCTCCGGGGTTTTACCGGCTGGGAAAGAACAGCTCGAACCGGAATCCCTTGTGGACCTTCCCGCTTTGCAGGCTGAATACCCGGACATCAAAGGCTGGATTTCCATTCCCGGCACCTGTGTGGATTACCCGGTTTTGCAAAGCAGCGCCGATGATCCCGAATACTATCTGCGGCGTACCTACAAGGGAGAATGGCGCACTGCCGGAAGCATCTTTTTTCAATGGGATTGTTCCGCAGAGAGCCAAAATACCGTGGTCTACGGGCACAACATGAATGACGGGACCATGTTCGCTGTTCTTCAAAAGATGGCTGATGAAGCCTTCCGCAACGAACACTCCAAAATCCTGCTGCAGACCAGCGATGGACTGCGGGAATATCAAATTGCGGCTGTGCTGAAAACCGATATCACAAAGCTCCGGTTTAACCGCACTGAATTTGCGGATCATGCGGATTTTCTGTCTTTTCAGAAAGAGCTCTTTGCACAGTCATTATACGAATCCCAAACCATCCCCGGCGAGGACTGCCGCCTGCTGACGCTCGTCACCTGTTCCTATGAATGGGAAAACGCCCGCACGGTGGTCATCGCCGCAGAAGTGAGGTGAGAATCAATCAATGGAACCAAAAGCAATTATTTTGATCTGTTTATGCGCTGTCATTTTGGGCGGCCTTGTGTTCCTGTATATTCGTAACCGCAGGAAAAAATAGCGTAAGAACCAATCGGACGGGGCGCTGCGGAGCGCTCCGTCCCTATTTTTATCATACTGGAGGGATTGATTGAAAAAACTTGGACTTTTGGATGTGGTAGCCGAACAGCACCGCACCTTTATCTCCAACCTGCGTCTGCTGCCGGAACTCAAATGGGCGGCGCTTGGCGATCTGTACCGCCTGCCGGACAAGGAAAGATACCCTTTAAAGGAATGGGAAGAAGCGGTGTCCTATCTGTTGAGCTGCGAGGTGCATTTTGAAAACTATGAAGCAATCGGGAAAAGCCTGAAGCCCTTTTCCCTGCAAGTGAGGTGATCTGCCAGAATGCGAGTATTGCTTGTAGAACCGGGCAAAGCAGCCCGGCCTGTTGAGATGAAAAACGATCTTCATGAAATGCAGCAAATGGTAGGCGGCCCCATTCAGGCACTTTATCCGTGGGAAGAACCTGTTGCTATTGTCTGCAATGACGAAGGGAAAAATATGGGGCTGCCGCTAAACCGTGTGCTGGAGAACTATGACATAATTGCGGGAGCTTTTTTTGTCTGTGGTATTCAGGGAGAAAACTTCTCCAGCCTGACTGAAAAACAAATGCAGAAGTATCAGCAGATGTTTTTAAGCCCTGAGAAATTCATCCAAACACCGGAAGGACTTTTGTGTATCCGAATAAACCCGGTGGTAAGCCCAAAACCCAAAACCAAAAAGCCCCCGAATCATGAAAGATAAAGGAGAATGCCATGAATCAATTTTATACCGCTGAATCTGTTACGGAAGGGCATCCGGATAAGCTGTGCGACCTCATTGCCGACAGTGTGCTGGACGAATGCCTTTCCCACGACGCCCTCTCCCGTGTGGCCTGCGAAGTGATGGCTACCAGAGGGCAGATCATTGTCGCCGGGGAGATCACCAGCCTGTATGAACCTTCTATCCCTTCGATTGTCCGTTCGGTTCTCAGAAAAGTAGGCTACAATCCGGCCCGTTTTGCCATCCAGTGCCTCATCCATAAGCAAAGCCCGGATATCGCCGCAGGTGTGGACTGTTCGTTAGAGCAGCGAAGAAATGTGGATGGAAGCAGTCCCTCTCTGCAGCTCGGCGCTGGCGATCAGGGAATCATGGTGGGATATGCCTGTTCGGAAACCCCACAAATGCTTCCTCTGCCGGTTGTGCTGGCTCACCGTCTGACCAGTGCTCTCACCATCGCCCGAAAATCCGGTGCAATTCAAGGACTAAGGCCGGACGGGAAAGCACAGGTCACCGTGGAATATGATGAGGATGGAAAACCATTCCGGCTGGATACCGTTGTGCTGTCTGCCCAGCACAGCCCTGAAATCCCTGCCGATGAACTCTGCTTCGAACTGACGGATAAAGTGATTGCCCCTGCTTTGCAGGTCCTGCCACCGGATGAGGATACAAAAATTTTAATCAATCCAGCCGGAAGGTTTGTGCTGGGCGGCCCGGAAGCAGATACCGGTCTCACCGGACGAAAACTCATGGTGGACAGCTTCGGAGTGTTCGCGCCTCACGGCGGCGGTGCTTTTTCCGGGAAGGACGCCACCAAAGTGGATCGCTCCGGCGCATACATGGCCCGATATATTGCTAAAAACCTTGTGGCGGCGGGTTTGTGCGAACGGTGTCAGGTTACACTGGCTTATGCTATTGGGGCAGCCCAACCGGTGATGGTGGAAGTAGATACCTTTAAAACCGGAACGGTCTGCGCCGATGACTGTCTGGCAGATGCGGTAAAACTGGTGTTTGGGTTAACGCCTGCCGAGATTATAGCAAAACTGGATCTGTTATCACCGAGATATACTGGGACCGCCGCCTATGGACATTTCGGCAGACCGGAGTTCCCGTGGGAACGCACCGATCAGGCGAAAATCCTGCGGGCGGCTGTCATTTAAGTAAGAAAGGGGGATTCCCATGCCCGGAGTCACCGAAGAACAAATCACCGCTGCCAAACAGATGAGCGCCATTGAGTTTTTGCGGCGTTACCGTCCCGGACAACTGGTGAAAGCCGAAAGCCGGGGTGAGTTCCAGCTGAAAGAACATGACAGCTTTAAAATCAACGAAACCACAAGCCTTTGGCATTGGAAAAGTCGGGATGTCGGCGGCAAAAGCGCCCTTGACTATCTTATTAAGGTTGAGGGGCTGAGATTTGTAGAAGCGGTGCAGACCTTATGCGGGGAAAACCCCAGCTATGTTCCGCCTGTTTCCCAGCCGGAACAGCCGAAGGAATTCCTTTTGCCGCCGGCAGCGGAAAATAACCGCAGGGTGTTTGCCTATCTTTTGAAGCGTGGTATCGACCGCAAGGTCATCGAAGCCTGCATCCGGGCAGGAATCCTCTACGAAAGCGCCGACTACCACAACGCTGTGTTTGTTGGGAAGGACGAAACCGGTACTGCCCGGTATGCTTTTCTGCGTGGTACCTATACACGGGGAAACCCATTCAAGGCAGAGGTGTCCGGCAGCGATAAGCGGTTTTGTTTTTGTCTCCCGCCGAAAAGGGAAAGCAAAAAACTCGCCATATATGAAGCCGCAATAGAGCCACTCGCACATTTAACGCTGGAAGGGACAACAGATAAATGGCGACTGTCCCTTGGCGGGATTTATGCGCCTGAAGAAGGAAAACAGACAAGCCGGGATATGAAAAACCCCATTGCGCTGGACGCTTTTCTTGCCCGTCACCCGGAGATTGAAGAAATCGAAATCTGTACCAACAACGATTTTGCAGGAAGGTGGGCAGCCGACCATATTGAGAAAGCATATCAGGGCAAGTACCGTATGGTCAGGAATCTTCCGAAAAAAGAAGGCTGCGATTATGCCGACCTGACAAAAGAAAAATACGAAAAACAGGCTGTCCGGCAAAGGGCAGCCTGTTCCCGTTAAAAGGAGGTTTTGCAATAGCGGATAAAGAAATTACACTCAAACTTTACTCTCCATTGACAGGAGATTTCCACGAAAATGAAATAGACGAGTATGGCTGGAACAATGGAATATCCGATTATCCCACGCTGTTTGATGGTACGGATATGGTCTGCTATGAGGAAAGCATCCGCCCTGCTGTAGAACAGTATACCGGAAACCTCATGTCTTACTTTTATAAACAACGCAATCCCGGAATTAAAGAAAAGGTAATCAGCGCGATTCCTTCGATAGAAATTCGGAACGGAGAATTGATGGGCTGTACAACTGTCGTGCTGAAAGAACCGTTGGCTGACGAAGAAATGGAAGATTTGCAGGATTATCTGCATAGACAGTTTTCCGATGGCTGGGGCGAAGGCTTTGAGCAGCAGGAAATCCAGACTGACGATGGTGTGCTGTATGTTCATTTTGGAGAAGCAGAACCATTTTATTTTGAAGTAGAACAGATGCAGCCTGCAGAACCCCTGAAAGAGCAGTTACCCCCTCATCGGCCAAAAATGAAATTGATGGGACAGGACGGAAACATCTTTTCCATCCTCGGCAGGGCTTCCCGGCTGCTGAAGGAAAACGGACAGCCGGATCAGGCAAAGGAGATGTGTGACCGTGTCTACCAGTCCGGGAATTATTACAAAGCGCTTAATATCATTAGCGAATATGTGGAAACGGAATTATCGGAGAAAACTCATACGAAGTCGAAAAACGAAAAGGAACGGGGTGACGCCAGATGAATCAGAAATACGAGATTACCGACATTGTTCACCCGCAGTACCCATGGCTGCACCGTATTCGGGCCTTGCGGGATGTTCGTGAGGATGTCCATGTGGGAGATCTTGGCGGTTTCGTCCAGTCTGAGGAAAATCTCAGTCAGGAAGGACAGTGCTGGGTTGCGAACAATGCTGTCGCCGCCGAGGAATCCTATATATCCGGTGACGCCATCATGTGGGATTACTCCTGCGCTCGTGGTTGTGCAGTCATTTCCGGAAAAAGCCGAATCGGTGGAGAAGCCATCATAGAAGATCATGCTATCGTAACCTCTGGTTATGTCCATGGAAACGTCCATATATCTGGAAATGCCAAAATCTTTGCGAATGCTGTTACCGGCGGAACCCCTGTAATCATGGAAAAAGCTTCTGTTTACGGGGAGCTTGGCGGCGAGATAGAGGTTCATGAACACGCAGTCATTCTGCCCGGAGTCGTAATTGATAACCCCACCATTGATGTGCTCCACATCCGACCAGATGAAATTGTGGTGGAACGAAAATTCAAACGTGAGTCACCTGTTATTACTCCTCCTCCCGAATATCAACCGCACCCTCGTGCCTCTAAAAAGCGCAGCCGAGGGGAAGAACGATAAAGAACACTGTAATTTTTTTAGAAAGGAAGATGCCTCTGAACGAAACGAAAGAACTGGCTCAAATTGTTGACGAAACCATTCTGCCCATGGAACACAGCGGTGGGGATGGCTGGACGATTCTGCACGGAGATACCCTACAGGTAATCCGAGCATTCAAGCCGCAGGTGTTCGACGCCATTATTACCGATCCTCCCTATGCTTCGGGCGGGTGGAAGCCAGCCGAGAAAAACCGCACCACCAATCAAAAGTACAGCAGCATGGACAAAGAAAACGCCCTGCCCGATTTTGACGGAGATCAAAAGGATCAGCGAAGTTGGACCAGATGGATGGCTGAATGGCTTTCTGACGCCAGAAAAGCCTGCAAACCGGGAGCGCCGATTTGTCTGTTCATTGACTGGCGGCAGTATCCTTCTATCACCGACGCACTGCAGTGGGCAGGCTGGATCTGGCGTGGCTGTGCGGTATGGGATAAGATGACCAGCCGCCCCCAGAAAGGACGTTTCCGCCAGCAAAGTGAATACATCGTATGGGGTTCCAACGGACCTATGCCGGTGAATAGACCGGTTGGCTGTTTGCCCGGTGTGTTCCGTTACGCCAATCCTCAAAACAGAATTCATGTAACGGAAAAGCCCTTGCAGCTCATGCGTGACCTTGTAAAAATCTGCGTACCGGGCGGGAGAATCCTCGATCCCTTCTGCGGAGCCGGAACTACCGTTCTCGCTTCCCGGCTGGAAGGATATGAATCCGTAGGGATTGAAGTCACCGACGCCTATTATAAGCTGGGTTCCGACCGTGTGCGCTTTGCCTTGGAATCTCATTCGGAAACAGAAGAAACCTCCGAATAATCTCTATGGCTATCCACGTGGATAGCCAACAATCATCCTCACCCGCAGGCTGGCTATCCAACTGGATAGCCAGCCCTCCGTTTATCAAGCAAATATATATGAAAAGAAAGGAAATCACTATGGAAAAAGCATTTGCCTATGTGTGCGCCTCATCCGATGCCGCGCCCCGCCTGTTAAAACGCTACTGCCGCAAGATTTATGAACTGGGATATGTCCCGATCTGCCCGAAACTTTCGGACAGCCAGTACCTGCAGATGGAAAATGCCGATGAAAAACGGGAATTTCAAAATATTTCCCGTCAGAAGCTGTGCCGATGCCGAATGCTGGTGGTATGCGGCAATGAGATCAGCAACTCTATGTCCGCTGAAATCGGTACAGCCGAAAAGCGAAATATTATCTGTACGACGCTGGAAGGTCTGGCAAAAATCAAGGAATCAGATGAACATGACGGGCTCTGATTCCAGCGTGGTATTTTCCCAGCCGGTGACTGGTTTTGCAAGCATAGCGTTTGGATATCCAAACGCATTTTGGGGAGGACCCCAAACCCCCGGCATCCAGCCGCCCATCGAATATAGAAAGAGGTGAGAAAACTGAATCAGAAACAATATGCTGCATTTGCGGCAAACGCCAAAACACTGGACAGCCTGCGCCGGAACGAGGTAAATTATGTCCCCGGCATTTTTGAAGTGACAAAGGTCATCATCTTGGGCAAAGAGGATTTCGAGAAGCTCTCAGAGGACGTCTCCCCGGATTATCCTTTCCTCAAGGATAACCGGGAACTGATGAGCGCCGATCCGGGCGGGCTGTTCCGCTGTCTGATGGTGAGGACTAAAGGAGAACAGGAGGAATATATGCTGATTGCACAGGGGCGAAACAGCCTATACCTTGGTTATGGAAAAGATTGCCGCAAGGTAAACCTGCAGGACGTACCAATAGAACACCTTGTGCTGGAAGAACCAAAAGCCTATCAGGAACACGCTGTATTCTACCACCGCCCACATGATTTATCAGATATCAATGGTCAGAATCCAAGACATCCTGCACCGGAGCGCCAGACTGAGTTCCGAGTAGAACAGGTGGTGGTTTTGGCTGATGAAGAATATCGTCAGTTTCAGGAAACCGGATTTTTGCAAGACCAGATTTTCCTGTTTGATTACCAAGACAAGATGTGGTTCGATCCCGGCAGTCTCTGCTGGCACTGTGTACTGGTGAAAGGAGAAACCAGCAGGGACGGAATCCTTGTAGAATCAGAGGGATACTGTTATACCCGATACGCAGCTTTTGCTTCGGACTGCGGCAAGCTCCGCCTGCTGGATATCCCTGTCCGTTACGAATATCCGGCTAAAGCGCCGGAGCAGAAGAAAAGCCGCAAAAGGAAAGTACCGGAGCGTTAAAAAGGAGTCCCTATGAGAAAACGAAATCACATCATCCCTCTTCACTTAAATAAAAAGGAACTGGCGCATCTGGAAACACAGGTGAAACAAAGCGGTCTGCCCCGTGAGGAATTTCTGCGCACCCTCATCATGGGAGCCGAACTGCGGGCAAAACCCTGCGACCACCATGTGGATCTGCTTCACAAAGTGGCGGGGCTTTGCAATAACGCCAACCAGCTTGCCAAGGTTGCGAATACTTATGGCGAAGCCAGCCAGCAGAGCGTGGAAGAAATGACCGCTATCGCCCGTCAGGTTTGGAAAGAAGTAAAGGAGAATTGGTAACCAACCTGCGGTTGGATGCAATTTGCGCACATAGCCAAGATATGAATTCGTCTAAGCTGCCCGCACCTAAAATTCAGAAAGGAGAAAACCACTATCGCATATACCAGCGTTATCCCCGTCCACCGCCTTGATAACGCCATCGACTATGCTCTCGATGAGAAAAAATCTTCCCGTGCCGAAAACAGAGAATCGTTGGAAGGAGAGATCGATAAAGCTCTCAATAAAGACCAGTCAGAACAGGACCTGTTCCAGTCAGCCATCGGCTGTACCATAGGCTCTGCCTTTGAGGATATGTGTCAGATCAAAAAGATATGGCATAAGGAAAAAGGCGTGCAGGGATTCCATCTGGTGCAGAGCTTTGCTCCCGGAGAAATCTCCCCGGAACTGGCGCATCAAATCGGAATGGAATTTGCGGATCGGCTGCTCGGCGGGAAATTTCAGGCGGTGGTCAGTACCCATCTTAACACCAAATGCATCCACAACCATATTGTGTGGAACTCTGTCTCCATGGAAAACGGGAAAAAGTACCGCAGCAATGAAAAAACCTATGTGACTGGGGTGCGGAAGATTTCGGACGAACTGTGCGTAAAACACCGTCTCTCCGTCATCCGTACCGAGAAATCGGAACGGGTATCCCGTCCTTATGCCCTGTGGCTGGCCGAGCAAAACGGTACCTACACATGGAAAACGCCCATCCAGAAAGATATCGAAGAAGCGATTGCCGCTTCCCTCACATGGAAGCAGTTCCTGCGGGTGCTGGAAAAACAGGGATATACCTTCCGGTTCGATAGAAAGTACCCTACGCTGATTCTTCCGAGTACCGGGCGTACTGTTCGGTTTAAAACCTTGGGAAAAAACTACACCCCGGAAGCCATCCAAAACCGCATCCTGTATCCCAAGCCTCCTCACCGGGCTGGGAAACAAACACCTCCGGCCAGCCGCTTCCTTATTCTTCTTGGAGAAAAGCCGCCCCGCAGAATTTCCGGCTTGCGGGCGCTCTACTATTCCTATCTCTACAAGATGGGGGCGCTGCCGAAAAAGCCCCGGTACCCAAGTTTTGCTGTGAGGCAAGATATCCGCAAGCTGGATCAGCGGATTGAACAGGCTGAATTCATTTTCAAAAACCATATTGAGGACCGGGGGCAGCTTCGTGCCATCCGGCAGAAAGCGGAGGATGAAATCGCAGTGCTTTTGAAAGAGCGCCAGAAGCTCTACCGCTATCAGCCAGATTCCCCGCAGATCGGCGTCCTCACAGAGCAGCTCAAAAAGCTGCGGCATACCGTCAAGCTGTGCCGGAATATCGAAACCCATTCCATTGAGATGGAACAGCGCCTGCAGGCAGCACAGCAGGAAGAACAACAGCGGCAGGAAAAGCAGGCACAGGAAGAAAAGAACAAACAAACCCGAAATCGGGAAAATCAAAAAAGGAGATGATCCTATCCATAAAATTCCCACAAGAGAACAGGTGGAACTCATCCGCCGACAATATCCTGTCGGAACCCGCATCATCTTAAATCACATGGATGATTCGCAGGCTCCGCCGCCGGGTACAAAAGGCACCGTTGCCTATGTAGACGATATCGGGCAGATCGGAGTGAAATGGGATACCGGCTCCAGCCTGTCCCTGATTCCCGGCGTGGATTCCTTTTCTAAGGAACCTGCGCCGGAAAAAGCAAAACACAAACACTCCAGCAGCTTGGAACGATGAAAGGAGAATGCTGACTGAACTACGGAAGCGATCCTGCCGACCAGATCGTCCGATTTACCCTTGAAGGGACCGAAGTAGCCCTCAAGCTGTCGGGACTGGCGGCGAAGAATTTTGCGCTGTTTGTTTATGCAGTGCTGAAAGACCAAAAGAAAACCCATGGCAAGACAAGGCTTGTCCGAATGCTTCGTGAGCAGCGCCCGTTTAAGTTTTTCAATCTGCCTGCAACGTACATGAAAGAATTTGTGCGGGAAGCCAAAGGGCACGGGCTTTTGTATGTGCCCATCCGTAACAAACAAAAAAGCGATTACATCGAATTGGTGGTATTTGCGGATGACGCCGCTAAGATTCAGCGTATCTATGACAATCTCGGCTTGGATTATGTGAAAGCGGAAGCCGGAGAAGCCACTGTGGAGAAAGCGGTGGAACAGGAGAAGCAAGCTCCTGCCGCTTCCCAACCCGGCAAAACGGAAACTGTCCAAACCGAGCAGGGCGCTGTGGAATTCGAGGTGGGCGGCTTTGAAGATGACTTCAATATCAGTCCTGCCGGGCAGGGTGAAGCCGGAAATTTTACCATTGGCCGGGAGAAGGAATCAAAACCCCCGGCAGTGGAAAAGAGTCCGTCCGAGCCTTCCTTGCCCAGCAAAAACTCTTCGCCCGGCTTAACAAACCGTGAGCAGCCGGAGCAAAAGCCTTCGGTGAAAAAGGAACTGCAGGAGATCAAGCAGGAGCAAGTGAAGAAAAAAGAGGAAAAGGCCAAACAACAGGATCGTCAGCATCCTACACCGGGCCATTCCCGTAAAAAGAAGAAAAAACAGAAAGGCAGGTAATGCAGTATCGATTTATCAAATTTGATCGGCAGAAAACAGGAAACTCAGCTTCAGCCGGAACAGCAGTACACCAAGGAAGAATATGCCTCCATGAAGCAGGCTGAACGTGAGGACGCATGGTCAAAAGTGGATGCTCAGGCACAGGAAGTGTTCAAAGATGACGCTTCCATGAAGGGCTTCTTAGGTTTTATGGCTCAGTGTACCCCGCAAAGCACCCGCAACCTTCTCATCCTATATAACCAGAACAAGGAGATCACCCATCCCCGCACTTTTGATAAATGGAAGGAAGCCGGGCGCTCCATCCGTTCCGGTGAAAAGGGATACACCTTCTTTGCGGATCAGGAATATACCAAAGAGGACGGCACCATAGCGAATGGTTATACCATTACCAAAGCCTATGATATCTCCCAAACCAGAGGTCCACAGCCTCTGCCGCCGCAGAAACATCTGCCGGAAGAAATCATTGCCGCTATGGTAGAACAGAGTCCGGTTCAGCTTGCCATCTCGGATCAGCTTCCCCAAGGGGTACAGGCACAGTATGTTCCCAAACAGCATACGATTTTTGTCCGCAACGGGATGGATGAAACCACCACCATCTGCGCTATCGCACGTGAACAGGCCCATGCCAGCTTCGATACTGTCGGCAGCGGTTACTACCGTCAGGCGTATGCTGCACAGAGCTACTGTGCCGCTTATGTGGTCGCACAGCGGTGCGGGCTGGATACTTCGGCCTTCCGGTTTGACAAGGTATGCGAAAGCTGTGCTCAAATGACTCCGGAAGAAAAGCGTGGTTTCATAAGCGACGTGAAACGGGCGGCTTATTCCATCAACCGGGATATACAGCGCAGCTTTCGAGATTTGGAGCAGGCAGTCCAGCCCGACGAGTTTTCGGTAGAAACACAGAAGCCTGTCAAAGCTCCCAAATCCAAATCGGAGAAGGAAGCGGAACGATGAGAAAGCAAACCGCCGGAAGTTTTCCGTTTGTTTTCTTTTGTGCGGTAGCTTTCTGTACGCCGCTGTGGTATGGTGAAGCTAAAGAAAATATAGAGAAAGGCAGGGATACCCTTGGAAAAACAACGTCTCTTTAAGATGGGAATGCTGGAAAAGAATTTTCTGGTCAAGGCACTCTGCGACGCACAAAAATCATCCGGACCGGAAACCTCCGGCAAGGTGCAGGGGCTCATCGATAAAACCGTCAATGCACCAAAGGGAAAGCTGTACCTGAGCGACACGGAATTCCAGTATGCGGCGCAGTCTTTAAATGGGATGCGCAACGCTTATCTGTCTGCGGGCAGAAGCAGCGGCGGTATTGACCGTGTCCTCGCAAAGCTCATGAGCAGTAAATATCGGAACGTGCCGGTTCGATAAGATTTAAGGTTGCCCGTTACCCCGGAACCTGTGGGAATGCTTTTCCATAGGCTCCGGGGTTTCTTTTTTATTTTGATCTGAAGAAAGGAAGGATATTTTTTGACTCAATTGTAAAACGAAAAAATCCATGGTGGGTATGGCTTCTGCCATTACCCATCGTCTGGTGGGCAGCGCTTTTAGTGGCTGGAAGCTGGTCGGATGGAATGAGTCTTGTGGATCTGCTGGGAAAGCTTTCGGCAGCGATGAACAGTCCCTTTTCCATTCATTGGACGGACTATTCTCTTCGGTGCCTGTTTTTCTTTTCCCTTGGGTACGGGGTGATCGCCCTTGTGGGGACCTCCAACCAGAAAAACCGCCGCCGTGGAGAAGAACACGGTTCCGCCAAGTGGGGCGATGTGTTCCAGATCGCCAAGAAATACCGGGATAAAAAGAACCCGAAACAAAATCTCATCTTAACACAGCATTTCCAAATGGGGATGGATGGCCACAAGCACAAGCGCAATACCAACGTGCTGGTGATCGGTGGCTCCGGTGCAGGTAAAAGCCGGTCGTATGCGATTCCGAATGCCTTAAACTGCGGCAACTGTTCGCTGGTGATCTGCGATCCGAAATCGGAAATCCTGCGAAAAACAGGCGGTGCGCTCAAAGCAAACGGATATGAGGTGCGGGTGTTTGACCTGTTAAACCCCGACGCCTCCTTTTGCTATAACCCCCTTGCTTATGTACGGGATGACAAGGATGTTCTTCGCCTGATTGAAACCCTCATCCAATCCACCACTCCGCCCGGAGCACAGAGCACGGACCCCTTTTGGACGAAATCCGAAACAGCGCTTTTGCAGGCGCTGGTGCTGTACCTGATGCATGAAGCGCCGCCGGAGGAACAGAACTTCGCCATGGTAATGGAAATGCTGGCGGCTGCGGAAGTCCGGGAGGAAGATGAGGAATACGAGTCTCCCTTGGATATCCTGTTCGCAAGGCTTGAAATGCGGGACCCGGAAAGCATTGCTGTGAAGCAATACCATGTCTTTAAGATGGGAGCTGGCAAGACACTCAAAAGCATCCTGATCAGTGTCGGCGTGCGTCTCTCCGCTTTTAATCTGCCGCAGATCGCAAGGCTGACCTACACCGACGACCTCCATCTGGAAGAAATGGGCGAAAAGAAGATCGCCCTGTTCTGCTGTATCCCGGACAGTGATAAATCCCTCAACTACCTTGTGGGCATGATTTACGGGCAGCTCATCCAGACACTCTATTTTGTAGCTGACCGCAAATACAAAGGCAGGCTTCCGGTGCCGGTCCATCTGCTGATTGACGAAGCGCCGAATATTGCCCTGCCTACGGACAACTTTCTGCCTTGGCTGTCTACTATGCGAAGCCGCAACATCTTCTGCAGCTACATCGCTCAGAACATGGCGCAGATCAAGGCATTGTTCAAGGAACAGTGGGAATCGCTGGTGGGCTTGTGCGATGAGTTTCTCTACCTCGGCGGCAACGAGAAGGAAACTCACAAATATGTTTCCGAACTCATGGGCAAGGAAACATTGGATACCAACACCTATGGTCACAGCCGTGGAAGAAGCGGCAGCTTTAGTGTCAACGACCAGCAGACAGGCCGGGAACTCTTAACGCCCGATGAAGTCCGAATGCTGGATAACCGCAAAGCCATTCTATTTGTCCGTGGGGAACGTCCAATGCTGGATGACAAATACGACCTGATGCATCACCCAAACATCCGCTTAACAGAGGATGGCGGCGCTGCGCCCTACGACTACACACAGGCGAAGGACGCCGCAGACGATCTCGATTATTCCCCGGACCAGTATGAGGATTTCGAACTGCTGGAACCGGAGGATTTTCTCAAACCATAAGAATTTACATGAAATTGGAGGAATGCTTCTGAATAAGTTTCTGAAAAAAATTGGTTCTCTGACGAACCGTAAAAAGGACAACAAACCCACCAATGCTCTGCCGCTTGGTAAAAAGGGACGCCTTGGATTTTCCAGCTATGCCGCTGTAGTATTGTGCGCCTGCTGCCTTTCCACCACAGCCTTCGCAGCCGGTAACGATCCTCTCGGAGTGGTAAACAACCTTTCTACATTCATTTTCTCCCTGATTCGTGCCATTGGTATGATTTTGCTGGGCTGGGGTGTCGTACAGGTCGGTCTGTCCTTCCAGAGCCATGATCCCTCCCAGCGTTCGCAGGGGTTCCTGACCTTGGCCGGTGGGCTGGTAATCACCTTTGCCAAGGAAATCCTCGACCTTATCACCGCCTGATTTTCTGTTTTCCAGCAAAGGGAGCGTCCGCATGGGACGCTCCCTCATTTTTTCAGATAGGAGGTGACCAGCCGGAAACTGGATCATAGACAACTTAAATTCTGCCCTGGGAACATGGAATGACAAACTGGCTGAAATCTGGACACTGCTTACCCAAGACCCCGCCACTTTCAAGGGCGGCGGGATCTGGCAGGTTATGCTGGATATTAACGGGGCGCTGAAAGCCATTGGGTATGGTTTGCTGGTACTGTTTTTTGCGGTTGGTGTCGTTAAAACCTGCGGCTCTTTTACCGATGTAAAACGCCCGGAACACGCTTTAAAATTGTTCATCCGCTTTGCTTTGGCGAAGGCTGCTGTAACATACGGACTTGATTTGATGCTTGCTGTATTTAAAATCGTACAAGGAATCATTTCCACCATTATTACCCAATCGGGTTTGTCAGGAAGCAGCGGCACCACACTCCCGCAGGAAATCATCGATAAAATCAATAACGTAGGATTTTGGGACAGCATCCCTTTGTGGGCGGTAACCCTTTTAGGCGGTCTGTTTATTACAGTGCTGTCCTTTATCATGATTTTAACGGTGTATAGTCGTATGTTTAAACTCTATATGTACACAGCGCTTGCGCCTATCCCTCTCTCCAGCTTTGCGGGAGAACCAACCAGCAATGTGGGCAAGAACTTCCTGCGTTCCTATGCCGGGGTATGTTTGGAAGGGGCCATCATCGCCCTTGCCTGTATCATCTTTTCCGTTATGGCGGCTTCTCCGCCAGCGGTCGATCCCAACGTCTCAGCGGTAACCGCCGTATGGAGTTATGTAGGCGAGCTCATTTTTAACCTTTTGGTTTTAGTAGGAGCTGTGCGGATGAGCGACCGGATCGTCAAGGAATTGTTAGGTCTGTAAGGCCGTGAAAGGAGTGAAGCAATATAGAAGTAAAAGTACCAAAGGAAATCCGGGATTATCAGGAGTCCATCTTTTTTGGACTTTCCACCCGGCAGTTTATCTGTTCCCTGCTTGCAGTAGGGGTAGCAGTCGGTCTGTATTTTGGTTTGCGCCCGCTGATTGGTAGCGAAGAAGTTGGCTGGATGTGCATTCTTGGAGCAGCTCCATTCGCTGCCTGCGGCTTCTTTAAGTACCATGGGATGACCGCCGAACAAGTGGCATGGGCTTGGTTCAAGTCGGAATTTCTGTATCCGAAAAAGCTTGTGTTCAAATCTGAGAATCTCTACTACGACGCCTTAAAGGATGCCATTGCAGAGGGCGAAAAGCCGCCACGCAAAAGGAAAAAGCGTAAGTCTCAGCCACCTGCTGGGAAAGAACAGTAACCTTTTTCATTTTTCGCACTGAAAGGAAGGATGCCTATTATCAAAACGCTTCTCAAAGCAACGAAATTAGAGAAAGAGAAACTCACAATCCCGAAGTCCGTACAGGACGCCATCCCCATCCAGCGTATCTGGCCGGATGGGATTTTTCAGGTAGGAAGCAGGTTTTCCAAAACCTTTTCCTTTACCGATATTAACTATCAAATCGCCGGAAAAGAGGACAAGACAGCGATGTTTCTCGATTACTCAGAGCTCCTCAATGCGCTGGATTCCGGTGCCAGCGCCAAGATCACCATCAACAACCGGAAAATTAATAAAGCGGAATTTGAGAAATCCCTGCTGCTTCCGATGAAAGAGGACGGGCTGGACCATTTCCGCAAAGAGTACAACGAAATGCTGCTCTCAAAGGTAACCGGTACCAACAACAGTGTGGTGCAGGACCGTTACATCACCATCACGGTAGCGAAACGGAATATCGATGAAGCCCGCACCTATTTCTCCCGTGTGGGTACGGATCTGATCACCCATTTGTCCCAGCTTTCCTCTATTGGACGGGAACTGGACGCCGGAACCCGCCTGCAGGTGTTCCGAGATTTCTTTAAGGGTAATGAACCGGCCGCTTTTGCTTTTGATCTCAAGGAACAGATGAAAAAGGGGCACAGCTTCAAAGATTGGCTTTGCCCGGACAGCATGGAATTCCAGAAAGATCACTTCCGTCTGAACGACCGCTGGGGCAGGGTTTTGTATTTACAGGGGTACGCCAGCTATATCAAGGATTCCATGATTGCTGAACTCTGCGATATGGACCGCAGCCTCATGCTCTCCATTGACATTTTGCCTGTTCCCACCGATGAAGCAGTAAGGGAAATCCAGAACAAGCTCTTGGGTGTGGAAACCAATGCGGGTGCGACTCGTTCCTAACTGAAAAGGTTAGGCACTAAAACAAGAACGAGAGTTCTTTATTTAGGAGAACTGGTAATTCGATGGGTGAAATGAAGAAGCAACGTTCGGAAGCGCCCACCTTAATACTCCGACTGGCAGTGTAAGCGGAAACGCTGACTGTCAGAAGCTCGGTGAAGTCGGCAGAGAGCAGCCGTATTGCAGAAATGCAGCGAAAGCGGTTCAGCGGTGAATTGTGCTGCCTATATGCCGGAGGTCTATAAAATATCTATGGTGAGAATGGCCGAGAGGTCTGACAAACTTGCGAATGTACGGGTCTAAATAGTTAGCCGATAGAAATGTCGGCGGCGATTAGGTCGCAGTCAGTGTGGATTAGTAAAAATCTGCGTTATGAAACTCCATATTGTGTTACAGGCACAATCAAGCTGACAGGCTCAGAGCAAGCACCTACAGGATATATGTAAAGATAGAATTATCAGAACGAGGAAAGGTGTCAGGCATAGAAATATGTTTGTTGGCGAAGAACAATAAGCAACTTAACTGGCACTGAAAAGTAGAGGCCGAACCGATGAAACTTCTGTAATGGAAGCGGAGGAATGACCTCAAGTCGATTGTAATTACAAGTAATCTATCAAACTCAGATTAGGATTACGGGTAAGACGAAAAAGCTCATGCCCCGAAAGGAGTGTGATGCCTAATGACAAATAAACAACAGAAAAAGCTATTATGTGTTGATGACCTCAGACACGCCGAATATTATCAAATGCAGGACACGTTTGATAACCTCTACTCCAAGAGTAGAAACGGAGAGATTTTTCAAAATCTAATGCCGTTAATACTTTCAAGAGAAAATATATTGCTTGCCTACCGTAATATCAAAAGCAACGGTGGGAGCAAAACACGAGGTACAGATAAAATTGTAATTGATGATATAGGTAAACTATCAGCTGAAGAATATGTTGAGAAGCTGAGGTATATCGTAGCAGGAAGCAAGCATGGATACCGTCCGAAAGCGGTAAGAAGAAAAGAAATTCCAAAACTGAATGGCAAACTAAGACCACTCGGCATTCCCTGTATGTGGGATAGGCTGGTTCAACAGTGTATCAAGCAAATCATGGAGCCGGTATGTGAAGCGAAATTCAGTGAAAACAGCTATGGATTTCGTCCTCTAAGAAGTGTGGAACACGCCATTCAAAGAATATATCAGCTAATGCAGAGGACAAATCTGCATTATGTTGTAGAGTTTGACATTAAAGGGTTCTTTGATAATGTAGATCACTCAAAGCTGATAAAACAGATATGGTCACTTGGCATAAGGGATAAACAGTTGCTCTATGTAATAAAACAAATTGTCAAAGCCCCGATAAAAATGCCAGACGGAGATATTCAATATCCGGAGAAGGGTACGCCGCAAGGCGGTATTATCTCACCGTTATTGGCAAATATCGTGCTGAATGAGCTTGACCACTGGATAGACAGCCAGTGGATTGAACATCCGATTACGGAAAAATACAGTTACAAGGTCAACAGCAACGGCAGTAAGGATCTGGGACACGCATACAGAGCAATGAAAACGACAGGTCTGAAAGAGATGTATATTGTTCGCTATGCTGATGATTTCCGCATACTTTGCAGAACAAAATCGGAGGCGGAGCGGATAAAAATAGCCGTATCGAAATGGCTATGTGAAAGATTAAGGCTTGAAGTTTCTCCTGAAAAGACAAGGATTGTCAATGTGAAAAAGAAATACTCGGAATTTCTTGGATTTAAGATCAAGGTTCACCCCAAAGGTGGAAAATGGACGGTGGAATCCCATGTTTGTGACAAGGCTCTTTGTAGACAAAAAGAAGCGTTAATTGAACAAGCCAAAAAGGTTGCAAAACCACCACAGCATAGTACAGAAAGTTATGAAATTCATCTATACAATGCAAAGGTGGTTGGAGCGCAGAGCTACTATAAAATTGCAACCCATATCAATATTGACTTTAACGTGTTGAATTTAGCTGTCATGAGGGTGTTCACCAATAGACTTAGAACGCAAAAATGTAATAGGTTAAGACGAAAAGGCAGACCTCTTACAAAAGCGGAAATAGGGCTATACGGAAATACACCGATGATGAGATATGTGGCTGGTTCAGATGAGCCAATTTATCCAATAGGATTTGTTCAGCATAAACCGCCGTGGACGAAGAAACGAAAAGCAAATCTCTACACAGCAGAAGGTCGTAAAGAAATCCACGACAATCTCAGAATAAATACTTCACTCATGGTGGAAATGATGAAATTTTCGGGCAAGAACAGTACAGAATACAGCGACAACAAAATATCATTATATTCTGCCCAGTTGGGTAAATGTGGGATAACGGAAATTGAATTTCAATGTCTTGAAGATATCCATTGCCACCACAAATTGCCGAAACAATATGGCGGTACAGATAGATATGATAATCTTGTCCTTGTGCTGCCGCAGATTCACAGATTGATTCATGCTGCTGATGAAATCACAATCCGAAAATATATTGAACTATTGAAATTGGATAAAACTCAAATCTTAAAACTAAACAAATACAGAGAGCTAGCGAAAAATAATCCCATAACAGTAAAATAAAAAGTTGAAATTTGTTGCTTGTTAAGATTACAAGTCATGCAATCGATGGAACGCCGTGTGCGATGAAAGTCGCACGCACGGTGTGGAGTGGGGGAAAACTTGGAGATTATTTCAAAGAGTTACCTATCACTATCAAACTGGCAGCGAAAGCAGAACGCAGCCAACAACTTTTCCGCTGTTCTTCCTTACGACATGGAACAGCAGCGAAAAGAAACCAAGGAAATGCTGGACGATCTGACCAATAGGGACCAAAGAATGATGTTCGGTCTCGTGACCATGGTCCATCTGGCTGACACCAAGGAACAATTGGACAGTGATACAGAAACGATCCTCACTACAGCCAGAAAACATCTGTGCCAGATGAGTGTTCTGCGCTGGCAGCAGAAGGATGGGCTGGACACCGTGCTCCCTTATGGTTTGCGCAGAATCCAAGCCATCCGTACCCTGACCACCGAAAGCACCGCTGTGCTGATCCCATTCCGAGCACAGGAAATCATGCAGACCGGGGGCATCTACTATGGGCAGAACGCTGTTTCCAAAAACATGATTGTAGCCGACCGCCGCAAGCTCTTAAACGGGAACAGTTTCCGCCTTGGTGTTTCCGGTTCCGGCAAATCCTTCAGCGCCAAAGAAGAAATCGTGAGCATTGCGCTGTCCACCAATGATGATATCCTGATTCTGGACCCGGAGTCGGAATTTGGGTTCTTGGTAGAAGCACTTGGCGGGGAAATTATTCGGATTTCCGCAGCTTCCAACACCCACCTGAACGCCCTTGATATGGACAAAGCCTACGGTGACGAACGCAACCCGCTGATTGAAAAATCAGAATTCATTCTCTCGCTGTTCGAGCAGTTAGTAGGGGCAGGCGGTGTGTCTGCCAAAGAGAAATCTATTCTGGACCGCTGTACTTATGATGTGTACCGGGAGTACATGGCAAACAACTATGAGGGTGAAGCTCCCACGCTGAAAGATCTGTACCATTCCCTCTTAAAGCAGCCGGAGCCGGAAGCCAGAGGATTGGCACTTTCCTCCGAGCTGTTTATTACCGGCAGTTTGAATACCTTTGCCCAGCACACCAACGTGGATACCAAAGCCCGCATCATCGCCTATGATATCCGTGAATTGGGCGAACAGCTCATGCCCATCGGGATGTTGGTCACCCTCGATGCGATCTTCAACCGTGTGATCCAAAACTGGAAGAAAGGAAAAACCACATGGGTATTTGCCGATGAGTTTTATCTGCTGTTCCGCTACCAGTACAGCGCCGATTTTTTCTACAAGCTGTGGAAGCGTATCCGAAAATATAACGGGCTTGTGACAGGGTTGACGCAGAACGTCGAGGAGCTGCTCCGTTCCGATACTGCCCGCCTGATGCTGGCAAACTCGGAGTTCCTGCTCCTTCTGAACCAGTCCTCCACCGATCGGGATGAACTGGCGAATCTGCTCCATATCTCGGACACCCAGCTCGGCTACATCACCAATGTGGCGGCTGGCTGCGGTCTCATCCGCTGTGCTGGCAACATTGTACCGTTTGAAAACAGCTTCCCCCGCAATACCCGTCTGTATCAGCTGATGACCACCAAGCCGGACGAAGCACTAAGGGGAGTGTAAACCCATACATGAAACAACATCGCAGCAGGGAGCCTCCTTTGGCTCCCTGTATCTTTTTTAGGAGGTATGCCATTGAAAGAAATTAAGACCAAACCGGAAGGTGGAAAACCAAGGCTTTTGGATAATGCCGCCAAAGCCCCGAAAACCGCAATGAAGGATGCATGGCTGAAATCCAAGGAGAAAGCCGTATCGGAATTGAAGGCAACACCTTTTGCCAGCCAGCAGGGAGAAACCTCCAACGCCCCCGCCAACAGCGCCGGGGATCAGATGCTGTCCGGTATCGAAACCGCCGTCAAAAAGAGTGCTAACCTTACCTATCGGGGCGGAAAAAAACTGGCGCAGACCACTGCCCGGAAAGTCAAAGAAAAAAGAGAAATTTCCCGTACCCTTTCAGAAGCGAAAAACGCTGGCAGCAAAGCAGCGGAGACCACTAAGGATACCGCTTCTAAAATACGAACCAAAAATACCGCTGCCAAGGCTGTCAAAGGGAAACCTCAAAAAGCAGTAAAAACCGCCAGTCGTTCTATGAAAAGTGTGAAGAATGGTACGAAAGGCATCAAGACTGCCCAGCAGTCGGCAAAAACTGCACAGCAGGCAGCCAAGACAGCGCAGAAAACAGCGCAGGCCACTGCAAAAGCGGCACAAAAAGCCGCACAGGCCGCCAAGGCTACTGCGAAAGCAACAATTGCAGGAGTTAAAGCGGCAGTCCGTGTAACTATAGTAGCAGTTAAAGCAACCATTGCGGCTGTAAAAGGGTTGATTGCCGCCATCGCTGCCGGAGGTTGGGTAGCTGTAGTGATAATCTTGTTAATTTGTTTGATTGCCCTGATCGTCGGCTCTTGTTTTGGTTTGTTTTTCGGTTCGGATTCTACGGGAACCGGCACCAGCGTTACACAGGCTGTGACAACTTTAAACGGGGAATTTCAGGCACACATTCAAGAAATTGAAGATAGCAATAGCCATGATCGGGTGGAGTTTACTTCAAATGACGGAGTGCTTTCTATCAATTGGGAAGATGTTCTCGCTGTTTTTTCAGCAAAGGTAACTGGTGCGGAAGATGGTGCGCAGGTGGCTTCTTTGGATGACACTCAAGTTCAGCAGCTGCGGGATATTATGTGGGAGATGAATGCAGTGTCTTCCAGCACCCGTACCGAGAGCCATGAAGTGGAAGTTACCGAAGTAGACGAGGACGGAAAAGAAACTACCCATACCGAAACGGTAACGGAAACTATTCTGGAAATCTCTCTAACACATAAAACAGCGGAGAAAATGGCGCAGCAGTACAATTTCAATGCCAGACAAAATGAATATCTTGCTTTAATGTCGGAGCCGGAAAACCAGAATCTTTGGGCAGAGCTACTGGGCGGTTTTAGCAGCGGCGGTGGTCAGATCATGAATCCAAATACTGATTGGGAAGGGACTGGGATTTTCCAATGGCCTCTTCCGCAAAGTTATACCATTACCTCATGGTTTGGATACCGTGAGGACCCCTTTACTGGAGAAATTGCCTACCACAGCGGAACCGATATTGGAGCGCCGGGTGGTACACCGATTCTGGCAGCGGCAGATGGCACAGTTACCATTGCCAATGCCATCGACTCTTGGGGCGGTGGATATGGATATCATATCAAGATAAGCCACAATGATACTTTTGACACCTTGTATGCCCACTGCTCCTCTATCTGCGTGACCGTAGGTCAGAAAGTGAAACAGGGGGAAGTGATCGGATATGTCGGTACCACCGGCAATTCTACCGGAAACCACCTGCATTTTGAAGTCTGGCAAAATGGAGAGCGTACCGATGCGCTTGGATATTTTAAAGCGAAAGAATAAAAAGGCTATTCTATTTATGATATCAATTGTGCTGTTCTTGCTTTCATACAGGAATTGTGATAGAATGTAGTTAGTCATCGATAACTACATTCTATCACATGACATAATTGCTATTAGAAGGGAGAAGAAACTATGTGTTAACAGAATTTTTGAAAAGTATCCGAGGTGAAAAAGCCTTATGGGAAACAATAATAACAGGTGTGGATGTTTGCAATTTTCGTCTTCAAGGCAATACAAATGATCCATTTATCCCGATATCCTTGCAGCCACTTCACTTTGAAGTCTTCTTTTGTTTTGCAGGTCATGTTGTACTCAAACAGCAATGGAATCGTGTGGTTGTTGTAAGAAAGCAGGAAATTCTTTTACTATCTGGGATATCTTCATTGTATTCTGTCGCATGTACAGCGGATTTGGCAGGAGTATTGGTATCCGTAGATGCGGCTATGGCAAAAGAAAGTTTATATTCCCTATGCCGCATGATGGGAGATTTAAAATTGAATACTCTTGAGGTAAAAAAATATATGGATGAGCAAGATGGATGTGCTGTTATTCATGGCTCATCTTGGGTTTTTTCTGCATTTTCTGAAATCGTGAAAATGGAAGACTTACAAAAAAGCAGATACTGCGTTTGGAAGTCGGTAGAATTACTGTTTCTGCTGAGTACAGGAACATTGTATCCAAAAGATAAGGATAATCTGAAAATAAGCAAGGTAATAAGAGAAGAGATAAATGAGATTTGCAATTATATGGAGATGCATCTGGACGAAAAAATAACAATTGATTATTTGTGCCACAAGTTTTATATATCCCCTACTACATTAAAAAAATATTTTCGCAATATTTATGGTCAGCCAGTATACACTTGGCTATCACATAAACGTATGGAAAAAGCGGCTGAGCTTCTTTGTTATACCTCTATGACAGTTCTTGAAATTGCACAGGCTGTCGGGTACTCCAGTTTGAGTCAATTCAATGTGGTTTTTAAAAAATGTTATACCTGTACACCGAGACAATATCGAAATAGGTCTGATTCCGTTGATTTTTGTCTGTTTCCAAAAGAATGATTTAGCTAAAGTTGTTATAATAATTAGACAAAATCTATGAAGGAGGGACCTGGTTGAAACAGCACCGTTTTTGGGCATGGGGAGCCGTAATTTGCCTGCTTATGGTAATGATTACGGGATACAAAAGAAAATAACGGAAAGGAAGATTCTATATGAGTTTATACAATAAATTGGCTCTTTTTGTGGGGGGCGCGCTTTTTGGATCGGTTGGAATTAAACTGCTGTCCAGCAAAGACGCTAAAAAAGCATATGTTCACGCAACAGCCGCAGGGCTGCGTATGAAAGATTATGTTATGGAGACTGTTACAACCGTGCAGGAAAACGCATCGGACATTTTAGCTTCTGCCAAGGATCTGAATGAAGAAAGAGCTGCAAAAGAAGCGGAAGAAGCGGCAGCCGCACAACTTGAAAGTTCTGAGGAAGAGTAACAGAAAAGAGCCGTTGATACGGCTCTTTTTTTATGAAGGAGAAGCGACAAATGAAGGCAATTATTTTACACGAAAGCAAAGGGCGTATCCGTTTTCGAATCAGTCAGAAAAAAATGACTTTGCAGGAAGCAGATGTGCTGGAAAATTGGTTTCAAAAGAAATCATGGATCACACAAGTAACTGTCCATGAACGCACCGGGTGTGTGATTCTGCAATACTCCGGGTCACGTAAGGAAGTGCTGGCGGCTATCCGTGAGTTTAACTTGCAGGAAGCGCAATCACAAATCACTTTGCCACTGCACAGCAGCCGTGAATTAAACCGTAAATTTCAGGAAAAGCTGGTCGGAAAAGTGGTACTGAAAGCAGCGTCTATGCTCTTTTTGCCGAAACCATTGCAGATCGCACGAATTGTATGGCATATGCTCCCTTTTTTGAAGAGAGGTATCCACTGTCTTTGGAGAGGAAAACTGAAGGTAGATGTGCTGGATGCATTGTCCATAGGAATTTCCGCATTTCGCAAAGATTTCGGAACAGCAGGAACTGTCATGTTTCTGTTGGAACTGGGCGAACTGTTAGAAGAATGGACCAGAAAAAAATCAATGGAAGACTTGGCCCGCTGTATGGCCCTGAATGTGGATCGGGTATGGCTGAAGACACCGGAATCAGAAATTCTGACAGCAGTATCAGATATCCGCCCAGGTGACAAAATCGTGATTCGTACCGGGAGTATGATTCCTATGGACGGTATCTTAGCCGAGGGGGAAGTCACAGTCAATCAGGCTTCTTTGACTGGAGAGTCTGTACCGGTCGTAAAACACCCGGGAAACACCGTGTATGCCGGTACTGTCATAGAAGAAGGCGAGTGCATACTGGAAGTAAAACAAGCTATGGGTTCCAGTCGATATGATCAAATTGTAACCATGATTGAAAAATCCGAACAGATGAAATCGGCAGCTGAAAGCAAAGCGGCTAACCTTGCAGATAAATTGGTTCCGTATACCTTTGCCGGCAGTATCTTGAGCTTTCTGCTGACACGAAATATCCTGCGGGCCTTGTCGGTACTTATGGTGGATTTCTCCTGTGCGTTAAAATTTTCCATGCCGCTGGCGGTGCTTTCTGCCATGCGGGAAGCCGGAAAAGAACATATCACTGTAAAAGGCGGCAAGTTCTTAGAAGCGGTGGCAGCTGCGGATACCATTATATTTGATAAAACAGGTACATTAACACATGCTTGTCCGAAGGTTGCGCAGATTATCACTTTCGGAGAACGAGACGAGTCGGATATGCTGCGCCTTGCAGCCTGTTTGGAGGAGCATTTCCCTCATTCTATAGCAAACGCCGTAGTACAGGAAGCGCAGTGCAGAGAGCTATCCCATGAAGAATTTCATTCCAAGGTAGAATACATAGTGGCTCATGGTATTGCCAGCACAGTGAATGAAGAGAAGGTATTGATTGGAAGTGCTCATTTTATTTTTGAAGATGAGGGAGTGACTGTTCCGCTAAATGAACAGGAGCGTTTTGATCATCTTCCCGAGGAATATTCGCATTTGTATTTGGCGATTGGCGGAGAACTTGCTGCGGTAATCTGTATTTCCGATCCGCTGCGCAGTGAAGCCAAAGAAGTATTGACTGCACTGCGCGCATTGGGGATTGAAAAAACCGTTATGCTGACAGGTGACAGCTATCGGACGGCATCTGCGGTTGCAAACCGCTTAGGGGTTGACATGTTCTGCGCTGAGGTTCTTCCTGCGGATAAAGCGAGATATGTAGCCGATTTGCGCAGAGAAGGACATGTCGTTTTAATGGTCGGAGATGGTATCAACGACTCTCCCGCCCTTTCAGAAGCGGATGCGGGAATTGCCATCAGTGACGGTGCGGCGATTGCCAGAGAAATTGCTGATATTACCATTGCGGCGGAAAGTCTTTGGGAACTTGTCAAGCTGCGTGCGATTGCAATGGCTTTGATGGAGAGAATACAGTCAAACTATCGGTTTGTCATCGGGTTTAACGGCACGCTGATAGGTTTGGGGCTGGCGGGGATTTTGTCTCCTGCGGCGTCGGCTGCACTGCACAATATTTCCACGCTTGGCGTCAGCCTGCGGAGTATGAGTGCTCTGCCGAAACCAAAACGGGATAATGACTATTGTATATAGCCGGACAGCCAAAAGAGAGAAACCTTCGTGTGGTTTCTCTCTTTTTATTCATCCTAATTTGTCTTATTTATTTTCCATCTGCAATTTGGCAATATCGTTCATATTCTTGTGCAAGATAAGCGTACCGATGTAATTGTTCTAATGAATGAATATACCGATTTTGGGAATGTAATGTAATTTGCAGAGAAACAGGGAGAGAAAGAAAATACTTTCTGGCACTGCTGCTGGTTTCAAGTAAAGATTTTAAATTGTTATATTTCATTCCGTCACCCTTAGTTATCTTTCCCGCTTCAAACATAAAAAATGCAAAAACACTTGACATTCAGCTTACGGGCAGCTATAATATAGCAGTGATATATAGCACTGCTATATTTTTAGGGAGGTGTGTACCATAGATGAGAATCTGACAACCTTGGATCAAATCCACGAGGCGGCAAAGGCGGAGTTTTTGCAAAAAGGCTACAAGGACGCTTCCCTGCGGAATATCGTCAAATCTTTGGGCAAGACGCTGGGAGCCTTTTACGGTTATTATAAAAGCAAAGAAGAACTCTTTGAGGCACTGGTTGGCGAGCATTATCAGTACTTGATTGATCGTTTTAAGGACGCTCAGAAGCAATTTGCCGATCTACCCCACGAGCGGCAGCCGGACGTGATGAGCGATATATCAGGTGTATGCATGTTTGATATGCTGCATTATGCCTATCAGCATTTGGAAGAATGTAAGCTCATCCTCTGCTGTTCCGAGGGAACCCGCTTTTCCGGGCTGATTGATGAGATGGTGAAAATTGAAGTGGAGGGGACGCACGCTTATCAAAGAGTGCTGGAGGAATTAGGCCGGCCTTCTCCGCCGCTTGACCCAAATCTGGAGCACATTTTGATCACCGGGATGTTTCATACCTTTTTTGAACTCATTATCCATGAAATGCCGCTTCCCGACGCGGAAAACTATGTAAGACAAATGCGGGCCTTTTACACCGCAGGATGGATGAAAATTATGGGGCAATAGCGCCCTATAATTTTTGACTCATAGTTAGTTTAAGCTAACTGAATTGGATATAAGAAGGACGCATCATTGTCCTCTGTATCATAAATGAAAGGCAAAGGAGGAATTCTCTTGAAAAAACAATCCAATTTATCACGTCTGCTCATGATTGCGGGAAGTTACCGATATCTGACCTATGCGTCCTGGATCCTCTCCGCAATCAGCGCATTGATTGCACTCGTGCCATATTATTTTATCTGGCAGGTCATGCGTGAAGTGCTGGAAGTTGCTCCGAATTTCAGCCGCGCGCAGAATTTGACCCACAACGGCTGGATGGCGGTGCTGTTTGCGGTCATTGCGGTACTGGTGTACATCGCCGGGCTGATGTGCTCCCATCTGGGCGCTTTCCGTATTGCCACCAATTTGCGTTTGCAATCCATGAACCATATCGTAAAACTCCCCCTGGGATTTGCGGAACATTTTGGCAGCGGTAAGCTGCGCAAAATCGTCAATGAATCCAGCGCCGCTACGGAAACCTATCTGGCGCACCAGCTCCCGGACCGTGCGAACGCCCTCGCAACCCCCTGCGGTCTTCTGGTTCTGCTGTTTGTGTTTGACTGGAGACTGGGTCTTTTGAGCCTGGCGCCGGTACTTCTGGGCTTTCTCATTATGATGGCAATGACAGGAAAGGAAATGCAGCAGAAGATGAAGGAATACCAGAATGCGCTGGATGATATGGCAGGTGAAGCGGTAGAGTATGTCCGAGGTATTCCGGTGGTAAAAACCTTTGGCCAAACCATCTTTTCCTTTAAGAAATTCAAAGACTCCATTGACCGTTATAAAGTATGGGTGATCGCCTATACCAAGCAGCTGCGCACGCCGATGATGTTCTATACCGCAGCTATCAACGGCGTATTTGTCTTCTTGATCGCAGGAGCCTTGTTGTTTACGCAGGATCAGGTCACGACAGAATTTTTACTCAATCTGGTATTCTATATCATCATTACGCCGATCATTTCCGTGACGCTCACACGAATTATGTTCCAGAGTGAAAACGCTATGATCGTGGACGATGCTTTACAGCGGATTGACAGCGTTCTGAATTTGGAGCCGCTGAAAGAAACAGCTCATCCCAAACATCCGAAAGACGGCTCTGTAGAGCTTGAACAGGTGCATTTCAGCTATGACGGAGAAAAGGAGGTTTTAAAGGGCGTGTCTCTTTCAATTCGTGCCGGGCAGACAGTCGCTTTTGTGGGACCGTCCGGCGGCGGAAAAACCACGCTGGCAAATCTGATCTCCCGCTTCTTCGATCCTCAAAGCGGTACTGTAAGGGTAGGCGGCGTGGACGTCCGTGATATTCCGAAGGAAGAACTGATGAACACGGTTTCCTTTGTGTTCCAGAACAGCCGACTGATCAAAGCTTCCGTCTTTGAGAATGTGCGTCTGGGCAAACCGGAAGCCACCCGGGAGGAAGTCATGGCTGCCTTAAAAAATGCCCAGTGCGACGATATCCTTGAAAAACTGCCGGATGGTATGGATACGGTGATCGGCACCAAGGGCGTCTATCTTTCCGGCGGCGAGCAGCAGCGGATTGCCATTGCTCGCGTAATGCTGAAAAATACCCCTATTATTATTCTGGATGAAGCCACAGCTTTTGCGGATCCCGACAATGAAACCAGAGTACAGGCGGCGTTTTCTAAGCTATCTCAGGGTAAAACAGTCATCATGATTGCCCACAGGCTTTCCACGGTGGCCGGTGCAGATCGGATTTACGTTGTAAAAGACGGGCAAATCGCAGAGAGCGGTTCCAGCCGTGAGCTGATGGAAAGAAGAGGTCTCTTCGCTGGAATGTGGCAGAACTATCAGACTTCCGTTCAGTGGAAGGTCCAAAAGGAGGTACAGTAAGATGATCAGACGTCTGCAAAAACGATATGCCTTGTCCGAACAGGGTGCAAAGGATTTAATCAAGGGTTGTTTTGCCTGTGTTCTGCAAAACATCTCTTTAATGTTTCCTGTTGGGCTGCTGTACTGCATGGTGAGCGATCTGATGAACGGCGGTGTTCCAGAAAGCCGTTTTCCCTTCTATATTGCAGGCTGTATTCTCTGTGTGGGATTGATCCTGCTGACAACCTACTTCCAGTATAACGCCACCTATTTTGCCACCTATACGGAAAGTGGTGTGCGCCGTATTACATTGGCGGAGCGGCTGCGGAAAATCCCACTGTCCTTCTTCGGAAAGAAAGACCTTGCGGATCTTACCAGCACCATTATGGCGGATTGCACCTTTTTAGAGCAGAGCTTTTCCCACTTTATCCCGGAGCTTGCCGGTTCCATCATCTCTACGGTTTTGATTGCCGTCAGCCTGTTCTTCTACGATTGGCGTATGGCGCTGGCGGCTCTATGGGTAATGCCGGTGGCGTTTGGTATTGTAGGTTTTTCCGCAAAGGTACAGGAGGGATTCAATCAGAAGTCCATGGATGCTAAAATGGCCTGCGCGGACGGGATTCAGGAGTGCATCGAAACGGTACAGGATCTGAAAGCCAACAACGCTGAAAAAGAATACCTCAAAGGATTGGAAAAGAAGATCCGCGCAGTGGAGCATCGCTCCATTCTCAATGAGTTCGGTTTAGCAGCATTTGTAGTATCCGCATCCCTTGTGTTAAAGCTCGGGATAGCCACGGTTGCGCTTGTAGGTTCCGTTCTACTGATGCAGGGCAGTTTGGATATTTTGACCTTCTTCCTGTTCCTGCTGGTGGTTTCCAGGCTCTATGATCCCTTGCAGGGTGCGCTGCAGAATCTGGCGGCGGTAATTTCCACCCGGACAAATATCGCCCGTATGAATGAAATCCTTGACCATCCCATTCAGCAGGGCAAAACCAGCCTTTCCAATAAAGGATACGATATTACCTTTGACCATGTTGGGTTTGCCTACAACACCGGAGAAACGGTTTTAAAGGATGTCAGCTTTACTGCCAAGCAAGGAGAAGTAACCGCGCTGGTGGGTTCCTCCGGCGGCGGCAAAACAACGGTCTCCCGTCTGGCAGCCCGGTTTTGGGATGTGAGCCGGGGAAAAATTACGGTAGGCGGTATGGATGTCTCGAAAGTGGATCCGGAAACGCTGCTTTCTCTTTATTCCATTGTATTTCAGGATGTTACCCTGTTTGACAACACCATACTGGAAAATATCCGTATCGGTAATAAGGATGCGACCGATGAGGAGGTTCTGGCTGCGGCGCGGCTTGCCAATGTGGATGAATTTGCCGAGAGGCTTCCGGACAAATGGAATACCAACATAGGCGAAAACGGCTGTGAGCTCTCCGGCGGAGAACGCCAGCGGATTTCCATTGCCCGCGCCTTCTTAAAAAACGCGCCGATCATCCTTCTTGACGAAGCCACAGCCTCCCTGGATGTTGAAAACGAAACGCTGATTCAGACGGCTCTGTCCAGACTGATCAAAGATAAGACCGTTCTGGTAATTGCACACCGGATGCGCACGGTAGCCGGTGCGGACAAAATCGTCGTGCTTTCCGATGGTATGGTAGCGGAAGAGGGCGATCCGGATACCCTGCTCCGGCAAGACGGTATCTATACCCGCATGGTAAAATTACAGACAGAAAGCCAGAACTGGACGCTGGCATAGTGTGATTTCCTGATGCGGAAACAAACCGGATGACAGGCAAATGCCGCACGCAAAATATGACTGCTTTTGTGTATGGCTTTGTCTGTATCCGAAAACACTTTCGTGCAGTATCTTGACAAAATGAAGCATGGTATGGTAAAATCAATTAGTTAGAATTAACTAACTATTTTTTATTTGTTGTGGTTAGCATACACTAACTATGTGAGGATAGTATGATGATAAAAGTAACAATGAAAATCGATGGAATGTCCTGCGGAATGTGTGAGGCCCATATAAACGATGCAATCAGAAAAGTATTTTCTGTTAAGAAAGTGGCTTCTTCTCACAGAAAAGGGATTACGGAACTGCTTATACAAGACCCCGTTGACACGCAGCTGCTGAAACATGCTGTGGAAGAATGCGGGTACAAGGTGTTGGATATTCGTTGTGAACCTTACGAAAAACAAGGTTTTTCCCTGTTTAAAAGAAAATAAATGAGGGAGAGAAGATATGCCTTTTGAATTATGGCAGGGGCTACTGATCCCCTTTGCCGGGACGATGCTTGGTGCTGCCTGCGTCTTTTTTATGCGGAACAATTTGAGTGAGCTGGTTCAGCGTGCGCTTACTGGCTTTGCGGCAGGGGTTATGGTGGCGGCTTCCATATGGAGTTTGCTGCTCCCTGCCATGGAACAGGCATCAGATATGGAACGATGGTCCTTTGTGCCAGCCGTCGCGGGGTTTTGGCTCGGTATCTTATTCTTACTGGGATTGGATCGGCTGATCCCGCATCTGCATCGCGGCAGTTCAGAGGCCGAGGGCGTCAAAAGCGGTCTTGGAAAAACAACTATGCTGACTCTAGCGGTGGCGCTGCATAATATTCCGGAAGGGATGGCAGTGGGCGCGGTCTATGCCGGGTGGCTCTACGGGGACAGTGGCATCACGCTGGCGGGGGCGTTGGCTCTTTCTCTGGGGATTGCCATTCAGAACTTCCCTGAAGGCGCGATTATATCCATGCCCCTGAAAGCGGAGGGACTCTCCAACCCCTGCTCCTTCCTGTATGGGACGCTGTCCGGTGCAGTGGAGCCGGTAGGCGCCATTCTGACCATCCTGCTGGCTGGTATTTTAGTCCCGGTGCTGCCTTATGCCCTGAGCTTTGCCGCCGGAGCGATGATCTATGTGGTAGTGGAAGAATTGATCCCGGAGATGTCAGCCGGAAGGCACTCCAATGTGGGAACCATTCTGTTTGCAGTTGGTTTCACTTTGATGATGGTATTGGATGTGGCTTTGGGCTGATACAAAGCTGTTCGAAAAAGGAGGACAAAGAATGTCACATTTAGGCGTCGTGGAGGATACCTTGTTTGTCCCTATGCTGGGCAGGATCTATGCCAGTGAGCACTGTCCGCAGATCATATATGATAAAAAGGCTCTGGAATTAAAAGAAAAGTTGCCACCTGACCTGTTGGGAAACGGCAGTCAAAGCCAGTATACCCTGCTGGCTTCAGCGGCTCGCTCTGCCAATATGGATCGGTTTATTCAGGAGTTTTTAATGCGCAAACCGGACGGAGTGATCGTCCAGCTCGGCTGCGGACTTGAAACAACTTATTACCGCTGTGATAACGGAAAGACGCGCTGGTATGCCGTTGATTTGCCACACGTCATTGACTACCGGCGGGAACTGCTCCCAGAATCGGAACGGGAGACCTACCTTGCCGGAGATGCCTTTTCCAAGGACTGGATCAGGCAAGTTCGCACGGATTTTCCCGATGCCCCTATCCTTGTTACCGCAGGCGGACTGTTTCACTATTTTGAGGAAGATAAGGTTATTTCTCTGTTTCGTATGCTCAGACAATTTGGAGATATAGAAGTCATCTTTGATACAGTGAACAAAAAAGGCATGGCTATGATGCAAAAGAAGTACATGAAACAGGTAGGCCACGCCGATGCGCAGATGTTCTTTTGTGTAGATTCGGTAGCGGAACTAGCCGGAAAGATCGGCGGTGAGTTTACGGACGTTACGGAAAAGCCTTACTATCGCTATATTCCCAAAAACGGCTTAAAACCATCTACCAAGGTCAGTATGGCTGTTTCTGACCGGTTTTGTATGGTGAAGATGATTCATTTGATTTTATAGTGTTTTTACCTTATATAAATACAATAGCGGAGGGGATTTTCATGTTAGAAAAAGAAAACTTAACGCCGTTTCAAATTCAGCTGCTGCTCTATTACCTGACAGCGGAACCGTCAAAGCGCACGGTGACGGATTCAGCCAGAAGCCTGAATGTGAGCAAATGGGTGGTCACTCGTACGCTGGACACGCTGGAAAAGCTGAATATTGTAGAACGCTTAGAGAATCGTAAAACGGTTTTGACGGTTCCGGGAGTCAAACTGGCGGAAAAGTATCAGAAACAGAGAAAGGTATTAGAAAAATATATGCAGTATCAGGATATCCCTCCTGCACAGATTAAGGATAATGCCTTTCGAGCACTGGCAGCTGGTTTTTCTGATGAATTTATGGAGCGGCTGGCTGAACAGGAAAGCCGAATGCATATCAAAGAAATATTTGCCGGACGCCGGGACTTCCATGGTGGGGATATTTGTAATTACCTCAGTGACGGCAGTTACTATTTTCCGTTCATTATTTACCGGGAACAAATCAAAAATCACAATAATCTTTCCATGGCAAACCGTGGTTTTGAAAACCCGTGTGAAGTCATCGTAAAGGATCATGAAGGACTTGTGTATTTGGCGGTCAAAACCGTATCCGCCCAGTCCATGTCCAGCAAAAATAAAATGGAAGGACGCATTCAGAAGCTGCAATACTTATATGACGGAGAATTCCGTGACGGCGGCATTGACGGGCGTTATGTGTTTTTTCCGGTAACGGCGCTGCGGTTTATCTCTATGGGAAAAGGCCGGGATACCCTGCTGCACGGAAGCGTATGCCTGAAAATGCAATGCAGTGTTGGGGATATGCATATGCCGGAGAGTACGGCTGTTTTCACCATGTTCATCCATTAAAAGCGGCTGATTCAGAAGAAACGAAAAATTTTTTGGAGCAGTTTTGCAACAACACTGATTTATCAGTCATAATCGAGGTTTAGGAGCTTTTTTAGCCCTCCGATGGGCTGTTTGGAGCAATTCTGCAACAGAAAATCCATTGACAACAAAATAGTAACTGGCTATACTGAATTTGCTTTAAGGAAAATGCGGATTATAAAAGCAGTGTGTTTTATCATTCGCAGCCCTGTTTTGGTCTTTGAGGCCGGACAGAAAAGTAACAGCAGAGCAGAGCCAAAAGCAATATGACAACAACGATCCCCTCCTAAAAACTCCGAAAGGAGCAATTTTTTAGGAGGTTGGTTAGCATAACCTAACTCAGGCGGATAACCTTTTGCCTCTGCCCGTTTATATCAGGGAAACAAGCGTGTTAACTTGTTCTCTTGACCAGAACATCGCAAAAGGAGGAGTGGTGCGCGATATCTTTTATGATGCCGTAGAAACGGCATTATTTTTCACCAAGCGGTTAGATTATGCTAACCAAAACATTGTATTTATGAAAGAATGGAGGTAGACACAATGACAACAACGAAACAGTCATGGCTTAAACGAAGTTTGGCTATGCTGCTGGCAGTCATGATGGTTATGAGTATGGGCGTGACCAATGCGTTTGCGGCGGACAGCGGTTCAGAAGAATCGAATGTTCCTGTGATTTCGTTGGGCAAAAGTTCTCAGACCAGCACGAAAGTAAACGACGTAAAGGATGGGGAAAGCGTAGCATGGGTTCAAAAGAACTATATTAAAGTATCAGCTATGGATGGTGCTTCAGAATACTACTATTACGCCAGCTTAACCGCGCAGGAGTCGATTACTGCAGAAAAGATTAAGTCTGAAGGCCAAAAAATTGAACCTGATACTTTTGCAGAACTTGAAGTAAAGCCGGGGTATTCGGGAGGAACCATTTATCTTTATGCAGTAGCAGTAAAAGGCAATAGCTTTTCGGAAATTGCCGAGAGTACATATGTACTTAATGAGGTTTCCATCACAGCAAAAGCGCCTACAACCGAGTACAGTGTATATATTGCGGGAGATACCGCAACAGTGTCTTTTTCAGCAGTGTCTGAAGCGGTTGAGTTGGCGATTAGCCCCTCCTATTATTACAGCATAGATGGCGGGGAAAGAATTGCTCTCGATAAGGATGCTATGACCGTCACGGTTTCTTCGGAAGAAGCAGCAACAAAGACGGTTACCTTTTATATTGTACCGAAAGACGGCGATGATTTTACGGAAACCGCAACGCTGGAAATTCCTTTTTTAGCAGCGGCGGAGGATATTACCGTCACGGATAATGACAAAAGTGAATCAAAATCCTTCCCCAGTAAATATATCGTGGAAATCGACACTTACCTGACAAAGAACGGTATTAAAAACGCAACGGTTACCTTAAACGAGGATATCCCGGCAGAGGATTTCACATCGCCACTGGTGGTTCCGGTAGATACCACATTTATATTGGATTTGAATGGGCATAAGCTGGAAACCACAGCCGCTGCCAGCGCAATTCAGTATCAGGGAAAAGGCGTTGAATTGACCATTCAAGATTCCTCTTCTGGCAAAACTGGCTTGATTTCCGCCGCCAGAGCAGTTGTCGGAGGTGCGTCATCGTATCAGGTGGCAACGGTGACAGACCCAACGGAAATCAACATCACCGCCGGAACGCTGAAAACAAGTGGCAGCAGTTATAGTGTTGTGGATTATTCTCAGCGGTATGTCAATGTGACGATCACCGGGGGAACCTTTGAAGGAACGACGAGCGCGGTATTTAAGGGAAGCAACACATCCGCTTTGGAAATCGACGATTGTACAGTAACGACCTCCGGTCAGATTTTCAATCCCGCTTCGGGAAAAGTCACGATAAACGGCGGAAGCTATACGACGAGCGGAAGCTGCGTGGCGGACGCATTTACGCAAGGTTTTATCAACGGAGGAAAATTCTATTGCAGCAATACGGACATAAGCAGCGTTTTTTATACATATGAAGGCTCTCTCTCTTTTTCAGAAGGAAAATATTTAGCTTATAATTCAGAAGAGAAATGCTGGCAGCTGTATGACATCCCCGAAGCGGAGGATTCCGGCAGTTTACTGGTAACCCCTGTGGGCGGGGTGGAAACGCAGTATTCTTCGGTAACTGCTGCATTTAAAGCGTTGGAGGAAAATGGTGGAACCATCAAGCTTGAAAGCGACAGTTCCCTGAAGAACGGTTCGGCTTTGAATATTCCGAAAGATAAAGAGATTACACTGGATTTGAACGGTCACCGATTGTCTTTGCAACCGTATGATGATACCATCAGAATGATCCAAGTGGATGGGACATTGATCATTCAAGATAGTGCGGGAAAAAGCGGCGAACTGGCGTTTTCTGATACGACAAACGTCGGAATAACCCTCGGAATGACAGGGGAATTCTATTTGAAAAGCGGTACGCTTTCCGGCTGTAATACAACGATGATTATGCTTGGACAGATGTATAGCAACGGCGGCATTACAATAGAAGGCGGCATTGTGCGTCCGGCAATGAACGGGAACGGCATAGCTGCGAATCTGGATTATGATTTGCAACTGGGCGCAAAGGTTGATATTTCTGGCGGGACGATTCAGGTAAGCGGTTCGGGAGTTGCTTTGGCGTCACGGACGATAGAGGTACATATACATGGAGACGCTGCTTTGACATCCGATGGGAATAATGCTGTCAGTATCACGATGGGGAAATCAGAGATTTCTGGAAATGCGGTTATCAGCAGTGAAAATTCTAGTGCAGTAAGCTATCTGAGCGGCGGTACGCATATAATTTCCGGAAATGCGTCGATCCGTCAAACGGGTGGAGAAACGACGGATTACGCTGTTTATGTTGGACCGACGGAAGCGATGACCGTTACGATTGAAGACAATGCAAGAATCGAATCGGCGACGGGATATGCCGTTCGCAATCAAAATGTAAGCGGGAGGCAAGCGGTCGTCAATATAAACGGCGGTCATTACAAATACGGGGCTTTGCCATTTGAGGACAGCAAAGCGGTAACGTATAAAACGGAGGACGGCAATACCTATATTCTGAATCCTACGGCGAATGCAAGTGGAAATTACACCGGTTACCACAGCTTGGTTACCCGTACCTCATTAAACTGGTCTGATACGACGACTACACCGCCAACACCGAAAACCTATCAGGATTTTGAAGATTTGAATTACGCGATTGCGGCGGCGGAAGCTGCACTGAAGAACAGCGAAGCCTATACCACCGACACGGTACAGGCTGTACAAACTGCTTTGGAAAGCGCAAAGAACACTCTGACAAACGAGAACGCAAACCAGGCGGAGATTGATTACTTTTGTCTCTCCCTAAATGAAGCGGTAGCAGGGCTGCGTGGAACCTCTGAATTCGATCCGTCCAATATGGCGGATGGAACCTATAAAGTCGATATATCCATGTATGTCACTGGAACGCAGAACGCCTCTATGACTTCAGGCGCTGTCGATAGTACAGCGACCTTGATTGTAGAAAATGGGAAAGCGACCTTGCAGTTGTCTTTCCATCCTACACAGGTAATGAGTTTATGGGGGCATCTGACGGATCTGTGGATTTATAAAGGTTTAACAGCAGCGGAGAATCAGAGTAATGCTAAGAACTGGAATGGAGATGTCTCTACACGGTATGATTACATGGATGATACAACCGTGCTAAGCTACTACACCGTGGCAGAGAACAATCCCTCAATACCCGTTCCGTGCGCGGAGGGGCATGCGCATACATCTGAGTGCTATCCGTATGTAATATCGATGCCACTGAAGTACATCAATACAACCAATGACAGAGGAAATGTTTATGTACTGCGTGTTTCCGTCGATAAAATGACGGCAAACGGTGTGGGCGATCAGAATGTAGACATGAATGTAAAATGGGGAACGCTGACCGCAGTCAGCCTGAAGCCTACCCTTTCTTTAAACGCTTATGAACTTTCCATGATGGTAGGGGAAAAAGAAACCGTAACTGCTACCCTCAAGGGTGCAGACGGCTATGCTGTCACCAAATGGGAAAGCGGCAATCCTTCTGTTGCTGCTGTTGACAACGGTAAAATCACTGCAAAGGGCGAAGGCACCGCGACCATTACCGTGACTGCGACCAAATCCGGTGAAGCCGACCTCACCAAGACCATTTCTGTGACCGTCGCGCCTGCCGGCAGCGAAGCAGTGAAAGCGGAAACAACCGTGAACGGCAGTGCTGAAACAATTACTGTTTCCGGCGATTTCCTCACCAGCGGAGGATCCGACAATGTTGAAGTAAGCGGAGATACCGTTACGATTGACGCAGCATCCGCAGCATCCGGTATTACCTCCTCTAAGGTCATCATCCCGCAGAAAACTGCCGAGGCTCTTATGGGCAAAACCGTAGTTGTGAAAACCTCTGCCGGTTCCGTTACATTGGACAGCGCCCTGATTGCTCAGATTTCCAAAGTAAACGGCGGAGCAACATTAAGCATTTCCGAAGCATCGGTTCCGGTCGGACTTGGAACCTTCTCCTCTGCTTATGAACTGACCCTTGAGGATAAAAACGGCGATACAGTGGAATTCGGTGAAGGCAAAGCGACTGTAACGGTGACTTCCGAAGACGCAGTCAGCTATGCTTACTGCATTGCAAACGGCCAGCGTACAGAGCGCGTGGCAGTTTCCACCAGCGGGGATCAGGTGAGCTTCACCGTTTCCCACTTCTCTCTGTGGGCATTGAGCGACAGAGAGTATGAAACAGGCGGAGAAGCAGGCACTGGCTTCTTCTTGGAGGACGGCAACTACTATGTAGACATTGACCTTTGGAAATCAGATTCCAACGAAGCATCTATGGGCAATGTAGCCTTCAAGAACAACGGCAAAGCTTTGATCACTGTGAAGAACGGAAAGATTACAAGAGTACAGATCGGAACCAATCCTGTTGATATTGATCCGTACCACAGCGCCATCATCAAGTTTGAGCTGGCAGACGGAACGGCGGTAAGTATTGACGCAACAGGCGAACTGACTACTGTTCCTGCAAACAAGAATTACACCTATATTAAGCTGGTAAGCTTCAACCTTCCTGATTCGGCTCAGCCGGATATCAGCGACGCTATCACCTATGTGCCTGTAAACTTCTATGTGCCCGATACACCGATGGATGCGGCGGTAGGAGAAACACTGACAGCAAGATTGCGCTTTACCTGGAGTACGGCAACGAAAACCGATGATACATCCCTGAAGGTAGATGATACTTCGGCGGCAGGCGACAGCGATATTACCGGAGAGGAAATCGTAGATGTGAACCTGACAGATGAAGCTACTGGAATCAAGCTGGAGACCAATTCCGGAATCCTTAGCGATAAAGCAGTTCTTTCAGTATCCAAACTGACACAGGGAGCTGACTACGATATTGCTCTGAAAGCGATGAACGGCGTAGAAGGCAGCTGGAGCCTTTACAAGATCACAACATTGGTAGAGGGTGTGGAAACGGCACCGCTTGGCTCTGTGCTTCTGTACATCCCGTGCGGTGAGGACGGACTGACACTGTACCGTGTGAATGCGGACGGAAGCAAGACTTTGGTAAAAGGTGAAGTGCAAAACGGCTACTATGTAGTCCGCACCACCAGTCTGGGGCTGTTCGCTATGGTAGGCGAAGTGACAGGAGGCGGCAATTCCGGTCAGAACCAAAACGGAGATACAACAATCCCGCAGACAGGAGACAGCACAAATGTACTTCCTTTTGCACTCCTCGCGCTGGCTTCTGGCGGCATGATCGGCGTTCTGTTTATCAGCAGAAAGCGTAAGACAGTGAAATAAAAAAGACTGCATATTGCATGTAAAAAAGCAATGGCCGGGTTGCCGAAATTCGGCGCCCGGCTGTTTGCTTTATCACGAAAAGGAGGCCTGCTTTATGATAAGCAGAAGAAAAAAGATTTTCTCCTTTGGTATTACAGCGGTGCTGCTTGTCGGACTTTTTCTCTTTTCCGTCAATACCGGCAGTTTAAAGGTGACACCTCTGGAACTTTTCAAAGGACTGTTTGTTGCATACAACGAAAACGTGGCGACCATATTTGATCTGCGTTTTCCCCGTATTTTTATCGCAATGTTCGGCGGAGCTGCCATGGCAGTTTCCGGCGTGCTTTTACAGGCTGTGATGAAAAACCCGCTGGCTGATCCGGGAATTATCGGTATCAGCTCAGGAGCCAGCCTTGTAGCGGTGCTGATTACCGCATTTTTCCCGGCGTTATACTTCTTTACGCCCCTGTTTGCGTTTTTGGGCGGTATGATCGCATTTTTACTGGTGTATTCTCTCTCCTGGAAGGGTGGGCTATCCCCCCTGCGCATCATTCTGGTGGGTGTAGCGGTCAATGCCATGTTTACCGGACTGATGAGCGCGTTTAACTCCGGAACAGGAAGCAATTATTCGGGGGTTGCCAGCATCGTAAATGCCAATATCACCATGAAGACCTGGGATGATCTGCAAACTTTATTATTGTACGGCGTAGTAGGATTGATCGCTTCGTTCTTCGTGCTCGGTCAGTGTAATCTGCTGGCTCTGGAAGACAAGACAGCAAGAAGCCTCGGCGTCAATGTCAATAAAAGCCGTATCGTGATTTCGGTTATTGCAGTACTGTTGGCGGGCATTTCTACGGCGGTGATCGGTCCCATCAGCTTTTTAGGATTGATCGTACCACATATTGCAAGGCTTTTGGTAGGAAGCAATCATAAAATATTGGTTCCTTATACGATCCTGCTGGGTGCTTTTACTCTGCTTTTAGCGGATACGGTTGGGCGTACCATTGCAGCGCCTTATGAAATCAGCGCTTCGGTCATTATGTCCGTGGTAGGAGGCCCGTTCTTTATTATTCTGCTGAGGAGGTCAAGACAAAACTATGGCCAATAATATTTTTACCGTAAAAAATCTCTCTTTTTCCTACGGAAAGCAGCAGGTGCTGAACGGATTGGACTTTTCTCTTCACGAGGGGAAAATTACCACATTGATCGGTGCAAACGGATGCGGAAAATCCACATTGTTTAACCTGATGACAAAAAACTTAAAGCCGGATCAGGGGGAAGTTTTTCTGAGAGAGGAAAATATCGCAAATTTGCGTTTAAAAGATTTTGCCAGAGAAGCGGCGATTGTCCATCAATACAATACGGCGCCGCCGGATCTTACGGTCGAAAAGCTTGTAAGCTATGGGCGAACGCCCTATCACACCATGGGGCTTTCTTCGGATCCACAAAAAGATGAAGAAAAAATACAGTGGGCGCTGGAAATCACCCATACAAGCAAGCACAAGGATAAACCGGTAACAGAGCTTTCCGGCGGGCAAAAACAGCGTGTGTGGATTGCCATGGCGCTGGCACAGGACACAAAGGTACTGTTTCTCGATGAACCGACCACCTATCTGGATGTCCGTTATCAGCTACAGATTTTAAAACTCATTCAGAAGCTGAACCGGGAGTACGGTATTACCATCGTTATGGTTCTCCACGATATCAACCAGTCGCTGTATTACAGCGACGAAATCGTAGCGATGAAGGACGGACGAATTATTGCTCACGGTTTACCGGAGGAAATCATTTCAAAGGAACTTGTCAAAGAGGTATACGGCGTCGATCTGACCATTCAGTCAGTAGATGGAAAACCTTTTGTGATCCCGGTATAAGGGGTAACCCTGAATACATGGAAAGGAGGCATAAGCCGTATGAAACAAAGAAAAACGGTGGAGGATTATCTGAAAGCCGTATATTTGCTGAAAAAGCAAAACAGCTCCGTACGTGGTGCGGATATTGCAGCAGAGCTTCATGTGTCGCGTCCTACAGTTTCCGTTTCGCTGAAAGAGTTGGAGAAGGAAGGTTACCTTTTTTTAGACGATATCCGGGAAGTACATCTCACGGATAAGGGGCAAACCGTTGCCAGAGAAACTTATGAGCGCCACCAGACATTCCAGTCTCTTTTAGAAGATCTGGGCGTGGATGGGAAAACTGCGGCGGAGGATGCCTGCCAAATGGAACATGCCGTGAGTCAGAAAAGCTATGAAGCGCTGAGAAAGTGGACGAACAGAAAGAAGGCGAGCGGCTGTGAATAATGCCATGCAATCCCTTTTTTACGGTTTTACATCAGCACTGCTTGTGATAGCGGTTGCCGCTCTGTGTATAGGCGTTAAGAAAGTGATGAAAAAAATAACAAAAGGCGGACGAAAATATGATGATCAATAAACGGCTCATCGGTACCGTTGCCGAGAGCAAAAAATACATAGTGGGAAATGTAATTTTACAGTGGTGTTCCCTTGCGGCCAATATCGCCCTGATGCTCAGTATTTCCCGGATGCTTGCAGAGCTTTTCAGGGGTTCGGCCTCGGCGCAGCTTTTAACAATTACGGGAATCGTTGTGCTTTTGGCGTTGGCAGTCCGGTTTTTCTGCTCCATCGGTGCCGCCAAAATGGGGTACTTTTCCTCCAAAGCAGTCAAAAAGACCCTGCGTGAGAAGATCTATCAAAAACTCCTGCGGCTTGGAAATTCCTACAGCGAGCAGGTAAAAACTTCGGAAGTGGTGCAGGTGGCGGTGGAAGGTGTGGATCAGTTGGAAACCTATTTCGGCGCGTATCTGCCTCAGTTTTTTTATGCGATGCTGGCGCCGCTTACGTTGTTTGTTGTTCTATGTTTTGTGAATGTACCGGCGGCTGTGGTACTGCTTATCTGCGTGCCGCTGATCCCCGTGGCCATTGCGGCAGTACAGACCTGGGCGAAAAAACTGCTCTCCAAATACTGGGGACAATACACGGAACTGGGCGATACCTTCCTTGAAAATTTGCAGGGCCTAACCACCCTCAAAATCTATCAGGCGGATGAGTTTAAGCAGCAGGAAATGAACGAGCAGGCGGAAAAATTCCGCAAAATCACCATGAAAGTGCTGACCATGCAGTTAAACTCCATCACCATTATGGACCTGATTGCTTACGGCGGTGCAGCGCTGGGCGTCATTATGGCGGTGACCCAGTACCAAAGCGGAGGCGTTTCCCTTGAGGGATGTCTGCTGATTATCCTGTTGGCAGCGGATTTCTTTATCCCCATGCGGCAGCTGGGCTCCTTTTTCCATATTGCCATGAACGGCATGGCGGCCAGCGACAAGATTTTTCGTCTGCTGGATCTGGAAGAAACAAAGCTTGAGATTACTGAAAGTTTCCCGTCGGAGCATACAATCCGCTGCTCCGGTCTCTCCTTTTCCTATGAGCCGGACCGGGAAATCCTACATAATGTTGACCTCGCCTTCCATCAGGGCAGCTTTACGGCATTGGTGGGTGAAAGCGGCTGCGGTAAATCCACACTGGCTTCGATCCTGATGGGAAGAAACAGAGGATATACCGGTAAGGTAACAGTGGGCGGCGTGCCCCTTTCCTCCATTCAGGAAGAAAGCCTTCTGCGGAACATCACCTACATCAGCCATCAGAGCTACCTGTTCAAGGGCACGGTGCGGGATAATTTGCTTATGGGAAAACCCGCCGCTTCTGATGAAGAACTGTGGGCCGTGCTTTCCAGAGTAAATCTCGCTGCGTTTTTGAAAGCGGAACAGGGGCTTGATACCCGGCTTTTGGAAAAAGCGTCAAACCTCTCCGGCGGGCAGTGCCAGCGGCTGGCGCTTGCAAGGGCGCTTTTGCACGACAGCCCTGTTTATATTTTTGATGAAGCCACCTCCAACATTGATGTGGAGAGCGAAAACGATATTATGCGTGAAATCCATGAGCTGGCAAAAAGCAAAACGGTGATCCTCGTTTCCCACCGGCTTGCCAATGTAGTGGGCGCCGACCATATTTATGTGCTCGATCACGGAACCGTTGCAGAAAGCGGGTCTCATGAAGAACTGCTTTCCCGCCACGGTCTGTATGAACGGCTGTGGACCGCCCAGCAGACATTAGAGCAATTTGGAAAGGAGTGTGCAGGCGTATGAAAAAGCGAAGCGGATTTGCCGTTATGGCACGGCTGATCGGACTGGTAAAACCCCTGAGTGGTTACATGGTGCTGGCTGTTTTGATGGGACTCATCGGACATTTGTGCGCCGCTTTTATTACGATCTTCGGCGGATACGGCGTGCTGGCGGCTCTGCGTTTTGATATTCCGCTTGCCCTGACGGCAGTTTTTGTTTCCGTTCTTGTCTTCGCCCTTCTCCGGGGATTTCTGCGGTATGCAGAGCAGGCGTGCAACCATTTTATTGCATTTAAATTGCTGGCACTGCTGCGCGACCGGGTGTTCCGCGCGCTGAGAAAGCTCTGTCCGGCAAAACTGGAAGGCCGGGACAAGGGGGATTTGATCTCGGTAATTACCTCCGATATTGAACTGCTGGAGGTGTTTTATGCCCACACCATCTCCCCGGCTGCCATTGCACTGCTGTTTACCATCGTCATGTGCCTGTTTATCGGCTCGTTCCATTGGATTCTGGGCGTGATCGCACTGGCAGCATATCTGATCGTGGGAATCGTAATTCCAATGGTGATATCCAGATGCAGCGGGGATGACGGACTGCGTTTCCGAACCAAATCCGGTGATCTTTCGGGTTTTGTACTCGATAGTCTGCGGGGGCTTTCCGAAATTCTTCAGTATGGGCAGGGGAAAAAACGCCTTGCCAAGATGAACGAAAAGACGGATGAACTCTCCCGAGACGAAGAAAAAATGAAACGGATCGCCGGTCGAAATACGGCAATTACCAATACGGTGGTGTTAGCATTTGATCTTATCATGCTGTTTGCCTCGGCCTTGCTGTATCAAAGCGGCGCAGTGGGCTTTGACGGCGTTTTGATCCCTACCCTGGCGCTGTTTTCCTCCTTTGGTCCTGTGATCGCTCTGGCGGCGCTGGGAAGTACGCTTCAAAACACGTTTGCCGCCGGCAACCGGGTATTGGATATTCTGGACGAAATGCCGGTAGTAGAAGAAATCACCGGGAAACCGGAAATCACATTCTCCGGCGCAAAGGCGGAACACGTTTCCTTCTCTTACGGCAATGAGACTATTCTTTCGGATGTATCGGTGACCATTCCGGAAAACGCCGTAGTAGGGATTGTGGGCAGAAGCGGAAGCGGAAAATCCACCCTGTTAAAGCTTCTAATGCGGTTCTGGAAGGTGCAGAAAGGCAGCGTGGAGCTTTCCGGCAGATCGGTAGAAGAGATCAACACCAAAAACTTGCGGGAACTGGAAAGCTTTGTCACCCAGGAGACTCAGCTGTTCCACGACAGCATCAAAAACAACCTGCGGATTGCCAAACTGTCGGCCACCGACGAAGAGATCGAAGCTGCCTGTAAAAAGGCTTCCGTCCACGATTTTATTATGACGCTTCCAAAAGGCTACGACACGCCGGTAGGCGAATTGGGCGATACTCTTTCCGGCGGCGAGCGTCAGCGGCTGGGACTGGCGAGGGCATTTTTGCACGACGCACCCTTCATGCTGTTGGATGAACCAACCAGCAATCTGGACAGCTTAAACGAAGCGGTAATCTTAAAATCCCTCAGGGAAGAACGGACAGGCAAAACCGTGGTGCTGGTTTCCCACCGGCAGTCCACCATGCGCATCGCCGATACCGTCTATTCGGTGGAACACGGGAGGATGAGCTGATGAAAAGCACAGCCAATAAGCGCGAACGGGAAAAGCGGATGGTGTCAGAGATGATTGCCCTGTACTGCCGCAAAAAACATCACACCAAAGGCGGCCTTTGCCCCGAATGCGCAGAGCTGGAATCTTATGCCCGGATGCGCAGCGACAAGTGCCCGTTTATGGAGACCAAAACCTTTTGCTCCAACTGCAAGGTGCATTGCTACAAACCGGTTATGCGGGAGAAAATCCGGGAAGTCATGCGGTTTTCTGGACCGAGGATGTTGTTTTCCCATCCGGTGATGGCTATTTCCCATGTAATAGAATCGAAAAAAGAGAAAAAACGACTGGAGGAATCAAGGTGAAAATAAAGAAGATTTTATATGTGATTTTAGGCTGTATCGGTTTGGCACTCGGAGCCGTTGGGGCCATACTGCCGCTTCTTCCGGCCTTTCCGTTTTTGCTTTTGGCGGCGTTTTGCTTTGCCAAAAGTTCCGAAAAACTGCACCGTTGGTTTACGGGAACAAAGCTGTATAAAAATAATCTGGAAAGCTATGTAAAAGGACAGGGCATGACGTGGAAGACCAAAATCCGGATTATGATTACCGTGACGGTTCTAATGTCGATCGGCTTTATTATGATGCATGCTGTTCCGGTGGGAAGGATCGTTCTGGCTTGTGTTTGGGTATTCCATATCCTTTACTTTGTTTTCCGGGTAAAGACTATTAAACAAACCAATGGTAATCGCTAACATATGAAATGACTTATCCTGAAGGAGGTTAAGAAAGGAAAGCAAAATAAAACTCCTCCAATTAGGGGAGTTTTACCGTGTTTCATTTAGAGATATCGGGTATATATAATTTATGTACAGTAAGCGCTTTTGTCTACGGACAATTGCGCTTTTTTTATTTTCCATCGAGCAAGTTCTGGCTGATAACCCATAGCGGTCGGTCGCCTCCCCCGACAATCTGAATTTTCAAAAAATTTCAGATTGATCGGAGGAAATAACTATGGCATACAACAAAGCTAAAGCGGAAAAAGAATGGCTCCGCTGGAAAGAAGCAGAAGAAAAGAAACTCAGAGAACTCGGCGTGGATGAGGAAACCATCCAGCGCCTGCATACATACGACTGGGCTCAGTTTAATAAGGAACGCCAATACCTACAGCGACAGGTGGAATGGTCGCCCTATGTGGACTGGGTATCGGCACAGGATTTGGAACTGCCTGTTGAGGATACTAAATCCTTGCTGGATAGTATCGAGGACATGGAACTTTTTTCTTTGTTACATACTGTGGACAAGCTCACCCTCGAAATTCTCTTTATGAAAATGGATGGATATAGCAGCAAAGAAATAGCGTCTGCTTTTGGAATGGATGAGTACGCTGTCAATATGCGAATTTACCGCCTACGAAAAAAAATAAAAAAATATTTATGACCTGCGTTATATTCCGCCTCTTTTCATGGGCTATGGGGCGAACGGGGAAAAAGAAACGTTCGCCTTGTAGCTTGAAAAGTGAATACCAGCCATGCGGGTACATTCCCGCCTAAGTGAGCGACGCAGGAAAAAGCGCCATGACGAGCCGCATACAAACCGCCTCCCATTTATTCGTGGGACGGTGGTTTGTGTTGTTGGTTTTGAGCGATGCATTTTGACCGGAAAGAGGGAGTAGTTTCCCTTTTCGCCACGACCTTGGGCGGGGTATTATGATACGCATTATCGTTTGCCCACACGTCAGATGGGTTGGTCGACCTTGGGTTGTAATCAGCAAGACCTTTGGGGAGCCAGTGAACGGTTTGTAAACTGCAAGCCTGCCCGTATGGTTCCCAAGGTTGCCGGGGGGCGAGCAGCAAATACGGCACATCAAAATCAAACCTTTTAATTTTTCAGATTGCCGTTGACGGCGAATCCGTGCGGCGCAGTTTAAAAGCTGCGCCGCATTAGTTTGCCGCCAACACATACGAGCAAACTGCTCAAAGGAGAATGTGCCGAAATGAATAAGCCTACTTTGAAAGAGCAGGCCCACGGAGAGATTGAAAAGATTTTCAGAATTCTTTTGCCTCAAAATGGTTTGGCGGTTCGGGAAGAACAAATCACCCTCTGTCACGCCATGCTGGATACCCTGCTCAAAAACAATATCGCTCTGTGCGACGCAGGCGTTGGGATCGGCAAAACTTATGCTTACCTGACCGCCTGCATTTTACTGAAAAAGTTTGCCCCGCATGGACCTGCAGGTTCTCAGCCGGTGGTGATTTCTACCTCCAGCGTTGCTTTACAGGACGCTATCATCGGAGAATACATTCCCTTTTTATCCCGGATTTTTCTGGAGAATCGTGTTATTTCCAAACCCATCCGAGCAATCGTAAGAAAAGGAAAAGAGCGTTTTGTCTGTGACGCCCGGCTTTCTCAAAGATTGGAAGCGGTCAAAGATAAGAATAAGAATGCGGAACAGCTCAAAGCATTGCTTTCCCTTCGCACTTATTATGATTTGGACTCCGTAACCGGCCTCAGTGGATTTGACCGGCGGCAGGTGTGCGTCCCCAAAGTTTGCGAGAAAACTTGCCCTTTGCGAAGCGCCTGCCGGTATCATCAATACCTGAAGGAAGCCAGAAGTGCGGAGATTTTCGTCCAGATCTGCAATCATAATTACTTATTGGCAGATGCTGCCCATCGTTTGCAGGAACTCCGCCCTCTTTTAAATGACTATCGGGCTTTGGTAATCGATGAAGCTCACAAGCTGCCGGACGCAGCTCAGCAGATGTATGGGAGAAGCCTGTCGGCAGAAGATTTCAGTGAGCTCTGCACTCTGCTGGCAAAAGAAAAATATGTTCTCGCAGCCCAGCGGCTGAAAGAAAAGTTTACTGCCCTTATGGGTGCTATCTGCCGGGGCGAACTGCTGGAAGAAGCGCAGCGTACCGCCTTTGTCTTAACGCCGGATCGGGAAGCCGCCCTTCGGGATTGTCTCTCCCTTCTTCGGCAGATCCAAAAACAGCTTGCACCTCGCCTTCCACCGTGGATACTTTACCGGCTGGGAACAACAGAGCAAACCCTCAACTTGTTTTTTACCGGCGACCGGAAATATATTCTTTATATTCAGTATGACAGGGATGGAAATCCCAGCCTGTGCGTCGCCAGCCGGGAAATGCCGGAACAGCTTCGCCATGCACTGTGGTCGAAGGAAACGCCAGCGATTCTGACCTCCGGTACCCTTATGGCCGGGGGCAGTTTTGACAGAACCCGCCAGCTCATGGGTTTGTCCGCAAACAAGCGGCTGGATGATTATATTGCGGTTTCTCCCTTCAATTATAAAGAAAACTGTCTCCTCTACATTCCCGATGATATGCCAAAAGCGCAAATGGGCAGCGAAAAAGAAGCCAAGTGTTTGGCAGAGCAGATCTGCCGCTTAGTGGAAGCCACTCATGGCCACACTCTGGTGCTGTTTACTTCCTACTCCCTGATGGGCGCTGTTTATAACCAGCTAAAAAAGCAGCTGTCCTTTCCGTTAATGGTGGTATGGCGGCATTCACAGGATATTATCCACCAGTTCAAGCAGGCGCAGAATGCGGTGCTGTTCGCAGCGGGTTCCTGTTGGGAAGGTGTGGACTTTCCCGGCGATATGGTATCGTCGCTCATCATTGTACGCCTGCCTTTTCCTGTTCCTGATCCTATCAGCGAAGCGGAACGGGAGCAGTATCCCACCCTGCAGGACTATATCCGAGAAGTCATTATCCCGGATATGCAGGTAAAATTCCGGCAAGGGTTCGGACGGGCTATCCGTACTGAAACGGATACCTGTGTGGTGAGCATTCTGGACTATCGTGCAGCACCCGGAGAACGATATCACCGAGCTGTGCTGGAAACCCTGCCTCCACTTCATATGACCAGAAAAATCGAAGATGTAGAAGATTTCATCCGGACAAAGAAAAGCCCGGATTATTTTATGCCGTAAAGGAGAACCACCTATGAATCAAAAATATTTACAGGGACTTTCCAGCAATATGGAAAGTCCAAACGATGCTGTCTTTTTTGAAGCGACTCCCGAAAATATCACAGCATTTTTAATGCAGCACCAGTGGGCACAAATGTCTGCCATTGGAACTGTGGACGACCGATCTTTTTTAACTGCAAGAATGGGACTTATTGACACTTGCCCTGATCAAGCATATTTATCGCAAAAGCTTCTTCCCATTTATGCCAAGGTTCAGATGGGTGACATTCCTGTCCCGGAATTAAAAACCGTCCCCAAAGAAATAGCTCTTGCCGAAAAATGTCCCAAGCCGGACTGGAACTATTTGCGCTGGGAAGGATACAGCGATAAGAAATATCAGGATATTCTCAGCGGAAAGGCTCTTTTGGAAATGTCTTGGATGGGAGAAAAAACATCCTTGGAACTCCAAGTACGCTCTTATTACAGCGGCGGAAATTTGGCTCTGCTGTTAGTGGATTGGAGTCAAGGCGATCCGCAGCCATGGGGAGATCTGAGCGTAAATTTGGGAAAATCCATTGCAAAGGACTGTGCTTTTATTGACGTCAACAATTTTGGAAATGACATTCTTTCGTGGATAGAGAAAAACGGGCTGGGTTCCCCCACAGGCCGAAATGAGCAAAGCGGATTTGTAGTTTATCCGGAATATCACTTTCATCCAGAACGCCTGAAAGAACTGGATGATAAGGGATATGCCGAGTATGAAAACCTTCTGAAACAGCAGCAACAACACATGAAAAAAGGTTGGGACAGATGAGAGCTGTTGCATTGCATTTTTACCAATAAGGAGATTGATACATATGAATGAGAAAACGGAACCGGAAAAGAAATATCCTTATATAGACCGCCCTATGTGGTTATACAGCCGAAGCAGCGATAAAAAAATATCGGCTCTCATGCAGCAGATGCACGAGTTGTCGGAGGAAGCCCAGCGCCGCAGTTACACGGTTGTAGGCACTTCACAGGATATGGGGACTGGCAGAAGCATGGCTCGGATGGGATTACAACAAATGATGCGCTCTGTGAAAGACGGCCATGTCCGTGCTGTGCTTGTTCGGGATTTAACCCGCCTGAGCCACGATCCCGCCATCCTGATTCAAATACTGGAATTTTTGCAGGACCACGATACGGTACTGATCACCACTGACAGCGATCTTCGGTATGAACTCTATCTAAAAGGGCTGGAAAACCGCTTTTTTCAAAGAGCAGCTCGAAAGAGTCTCTCTCTGCCGTGGTAAAGGGGGTATATCATGAACACTACATACAATCCCCAAGAACCTTCCACTCTCCTCATTAACGAAATTAAGTATTATATGGCCTTCTCCGCTTTAAAAAAACTTTTTTTGAAAGGACTTATCACCAAAGAAAACTGTGAGAAAGCCAATGTTGCTATTGCCGAAAAGTACGGCGTTTTAGAATACTATATTTAGTGGTTATCGTGATAGCTTTATTCTATTTCTTGTGGTAGTGTTGTCCTTGCCAAAGGTGACCGACGTTACTGTCACACGACACTACTGCAGGAAAGGGGGCATAGGAATGCCGGAAATTCGAGTGATTGAGCCAATAATTTTTGCACCAGCCGAAAAGCTTCGAGTATGTGCCTATGCCCGTGTCAGCAGTGATTCCACTGATCAACGCAATTCCTTTGCTTCGCAGGTCAACTATTATACAAAGTACATTCAAGCACATGAGGGCTGGACCTTTGTTGACATATATGCGGATCAAGGAATAACAGGAACAAGTGCGCTAAAGCGCGATGAGTTTCTCCGTCTTATGCGTGATTGCCGACAAGGAAAAATTGATCGAATTCTGGTCAAATCGGTTTCCAGATTTGCACGTAACGCTCAGGACTGCATTGAAGCTGTGAGAGAGCTTCGCCAGCTGGGAGTTACGGTTTATTTTGAAAAAGAACATATCAATACCGCAAGCATGAGCAATGAAATGTTTCTAAGCATGATGAGTGCATTTGCGCAGGAAGAATCCATTTCCATATCGAAGAATATGCGAAAAGGCGCAGTCATGCGAATGAAAAATGGAACATTTCGATTGTCACAAGCGCCTTACGGATATTATCTGGATGAGAAAGGGATACTCATCGTACAACAGGAAGAAGCTAAAATTGTTCAAAGAATATTTGGCGACTTCCTCTCTGGAATGGGAATACAGGAAATCGCTGCAGAACTGCAAAAAGAACATATTCCAAAGTTAAATGGAGAACCCATTTGGAGTTATACAGGTATTCTCTATATCCTTACAAACGAACGATACATAGGCGATGAACTGTTTCAAAAACGATATACAACAGATACTCTGCCTTTTCAAAAAAAGATAAATCGTGGACAGAAAAAGCAGTATTACGCCGAAGATACCCACGATCCAATTATCAGCAGAGAGGTATTCCGAAAAGCACAAGAATTATTAAAGCGGAAATCAGAGCGACATGGACATCAAAATAATGGACAGTATCCTTTTACAAGTTTAATCGTCTGTGATGAGTGCGGGACAAATTTCTGTAGACGAATTGCGAAAAACCAACGTGTTTTGTGGACCTGTCGCAAGCATTTTAAAGGGAAACATCTGTGCAGTATGGAGAGCCTAAATGAAACTGAAATACAACGGTATTTCCTTACTTTATATAAAAAGCTGGCTGAAAATCGTCAAGAAATCCTTGGAAGCTATCTCCGCCAGCTTGAAGAACTAAAAGATAAGGATTTTATGGCCCATCCTGATGCCATGGAATTAAATAGACAGATTGCTGGATTATTAGAGCAGAATCACACTCTACACCGCTTGCGGGCAAAAGAGTGCATTGATTCTGCTTTTTTTATAGCTCAATCCAATGAATTAGGCCAAAAGATATCCAATTTAAAAGCCGAACTTAAACAATATCGTAATTTAAACGAGTATGCGGATTTTATTGATAACACCCGCCTGATTTTAACGATATTAGACTCCCCGATGCCGGTTTTTAGCGCATCAGTGTTCCGAAATATAGTGAGCCGTATTACGGTGACACATGAAACATTGAGATTTCAGCTTGTCAATGGATTGGAGTTGGAAGAAGAAAGGATAAGCGGAGGTTAATCATGAAGAAAAAAAGATACTTGCCTTTTGGATATCAGATGAATGAAGGAAATATTATACCGGACATACTGGAATCTTCTGCTGTGCAGTCAATTTTTGAAAATTATCGAAACGGCGCATCGCTGCAGACGCTTGCCAAACAAATGCAGCAATCTGGTTTAAAGTACCGAGAAAATGCGGTTTGGAATAAGGCGATGATCGCCAGAATATTAGACTGCGAAAAATATATTTCAGAAGAATTTCCTGCAATATTACCCTATGATTTATTTCTACTGGTTCAAAGACTAAGAAAAGACAGAGCTCAAATTTATGGTGGAAGTCTGAATCCAGCCTTGCGAGGAATACGAGATCTCATCTGCTGCCAGACCTGCGGACAGAAGCTTGTCCGAATCAATCATCGGAATAATGTATATATCATCTGGAAATGCCCTTCCTGCAATACGGAAACAAGGTATTTGCCCGACAGAGAGCTGATGTCAAGTGTTTTATCCGCAATCAATAGGGCAATTGAAGATCCACAGAAAGTTATGAATTTTAAAAAGAATGCCAATTGCCTGTCAGTTCAAGCCGTTAGGTTAGAAAACGAGATTTATCGAGAACTTGGTAATCCCAAGTCCAATTCAAAAAGATTATTGGAAATCATCAAACAATGCGCACAGGAAAAATACAAAGCCTGTCATGCCAATGGTGATTCAGAAGAAACGGAATGTTTGATAGCAGAACTGAAAAAACTGCAGCCGATGGAACACTTTCAATCTCAAATACTACGGAAATTTATTTGTAAAATTTTGATAACACCAGCAGGTGCTGTTACAATACAACTCAAAAATGGGGCAATTATTTAAGTAAGGAAAGGAGAAACCATAATGTCAAAGAAAAAGACTAAAGTGATTAGGGAAATTCCCGAAAATCCCTTTATTCAAGGACAGGCCAAAAGGAAAAAGCTACGAGTAGCCGCCTACTGCCGAGTTAGTACAGAGCAGGAAGAACAAGAGAGTAGCTTTGAAAATCAGGTTGCATATTACACAGATCTTATTCAGAGCAATCCGGAATGGGAATTTGCCGGAATTTTTGCGGATCGTGGAATTAGCGGAACTAAGGACACCATTCGTCCAGAGTTTATGAAAATGATCGAGCATTGCCAAAGACATAAAATTGACTTAATATTCACTAAATCACTTAGCCGGTTTTCTCGAAACACGTTGGATTCTATCAAATACATACGGCTGCTGAAAAGCTTGAATGTAACCATAGAATTTGAAAAAGAAGGACTCAATACAAGTGATGTCAGCAGCGAAATTTATTTAACATGGTTTAGCGCCTTCGCTCAAGCAGAGAGCGAGTCCATCAGTCAAAATGTTACCATGGGAAAACGTAGGCAGTATAAGGAAGGCCATTTTGCCTTCAGGTACAAAAACTTTTTAGGCTATCGACCGGGAGAAAATGGAGAGCCTGAAATTGATCCTGAACAAGCTGCCATTGTTTCACGGATTTTTTTCGCATTTCTCAGTGGAGATACCCCGGAACAAATTGCAAAATCTCTGGAAGCTGACCACATTCCATCGCCAACAGGAAAGCCAACATGGTCAAAAACCACAATTCGAAATATGCTGCAAAATGAAAAATATGCTGGAGATGTGCTGCTGCAAAAAACCTATACTGCAGATTTCCTCGAAAAGAAGGTGAAGAAAAACAGAGGTGAGGTCAAACAGTATTACATTACTGACAATCACCCAGCTATTATCCCAAGAGATATTTTTCAGGAAGTCCAGTTAGAGATTGCAAGGCGCAGTAGCAAAAGAAAGGTTTCTTGCCGGAGGACAAAGTCTGGTCGAGGAAAATATACCAGCAAATACGCACTATCAGAAAGAACCGTTTGTGGGGAATGTGGTGCTATGTATCGTAGAACCATGTGGATCAAACGGGACGGAACAAAGGAAGATGTATGGCGATGCGTAAACCGACTTGAATTTGGCACCAAGTATTGCAAACATTCCCCAAGTTTAAAGGAACCCATTTTACACCAAGCAATTCTGAACTGCATTCAGTCAGTATTCCACAACAAAGAAGAAATAGCAGAAGCGGTTCGTGAAGCACAGAAAAAAATCATTTTATTTGAAGATGCCAAAAATAATCCAGAAGTGATCCGTCAAAGAATGCAAGACATTGATCACGGAATGGCGAATCTTTTAACTTTGGCAGCCCAAAGTTCCCAAACAGAACTATTTGAAAAAAAGTTCAAGGAGATGACTGAGGAAAAGGCTCGGTTGGCAGAGCAACTAAAACAAGCCGAAGAAGATGCAACAACCGATGCAAAGCGTCAAAAGCAACTTGATGATATTCTAAGGGCAATCGACATCGATATCGTTGAGTTAACGGAATTTGATGACACATTTATCAGAAGAATTGTAGAACAAGTAACTATCCTTTCAAAAGACAAGATAGAAGTCCGGTTCATAGGAGGATTTTCAAAAGTTGGTGATATTCCGACAAAATAATTGTCGACAGAAAAAAGCCGATCATTACTTCATCATTATTGATGGAATAATGGTCGGCTTTTTTTGTGTTTGCAAACATTCCATGGGGTTGAAAAAACTCCTTTATTCTATTATAATAATCAACATCAAGAAAAACGCTTCGGTGGTTCGAAAAAGGGTATCAGATTTTCAAAAAAATTTTTTGAAACACACCGGAAACCGCATGGTTACTGGGTGCCAGTAATTTCGGTCACCAAAGACAACGCAAAGAACGGTTTTTACCGTTCTTTGTTTTTTTGCGTTCATATCGAACGTATGTTCTATTTTTACCATAAATCGCCGCGTCTGTCAAGTAGTTTTCCTTGTCACCCACCTTCTTTTTTTCCGGGGGCAAAAAAAGCGTTCCCTCCGACCTGGAAGGAACGCTTTTCGTTTGGACTTGGTTGGGCATGCGCGTTGTTATTTCGTCAGATAGTCTTTCAAATACAGGATGGCCTGCCGATACCCCTCCAGCCCCAGACCCATATAGGTCTTGATGCAGGCCAGACGGGCGTAGGACACCTGCCGGAACTCCTCCCGCTTGGACACGTCGGAGATATGCACCTCCACCGCCGGCAGGGCCACGGCCTTCAGGGCATCTAAAATGGCAACGCTCGTGTGGGTGTAGGCAGCGGGGTTGATGACGATGCCGTCAAACTTCCCCAGGGCGGCTTGAATTTTGTCCACGATGTCTCCCTCGTGGTTGGACTGGTAGACCTCCACCCCCAGGCCCTCCTGGGCGCAGGTCTCCTCCACCAGGGCAACCAATGCGGCGTAATCCTGCTTGCCGTACAGGTCCGGCTCCCGAACCCCCAAAAGGATCAGGTTAGGCCCGTTGATCACTAATACGTTCATAGGCTTCCTCCACAGCTTTGGCTACTTTCTCCGGGGCCCCGTCGTTGGGCACGGTGACGTCGGCAAAGCGCCGGTACATGGGCAGGCGGATGGTGTACATATCCTGCAAGCTCCCCCGCAGGGAGAGGGGGCGGCCCTTCTTGGGCAGCTTGGAGAGTTCCCGCTCCAGGAAGATCATCGTCCCGTTCTGGTGCAGACGGGGGTAGTTCTCCGGCCGGGTGACGCACCCGCCGCCGGTGGCAATGACCAGCCCGGAGGTCTTGCCCAGCTGGGTCAGCATGGCCGTCTCCTCCGCCCGGAAGGCCTCTTCTCCATAGCGCGTGATGTAATCGGCCACGGACATCCCGATGACCTTTTCCATCTCCCTGTCGCAGTCCACAAAGGGCCGGTCCAGCAGGTCGGCCAGGGCCTTGCCCACGGTAGACTTGCCGCAGCCGGGCATCCCGATGAGGATGCGGTTTTCCTTCCGGCTGCCCAGGGTCTTCCAGGCCTCCTCCGCCTTGATGGCGGGGACGGCCTTGCCCGTGAAGACGCTGGCAGCGCACCGGGCCTGCTCGGCCAGCATGAACAGCCCACCCATGTTGGGGATCTTCAAGGCCTCAGCCTGCTGCATCAGCGCCGTGCGGGCGGGGTTATAGATGAGGTCCAGCACCCCCTGGCACCGGGGGAACCGGCGCAGGTCCACCGGGGCAGCGGCGGTGTTGGGGTACATCCCCACGGGGGTGGTGTTCACGATCACTTCTGCGTCGGCGTGCTTGGCCAGGTTCTCGTAGTTGTCCGGGCCGGACCGGGAGATCACCACGATCTCCCCCGCCCCCAGCTTGTGCAGCACATACTGCACCGAGAGACTGGCCCCGCCGGAGCCAAACACCAGGCACTTGCGCCCCCGGATGCTGATGCGGCTCTTCCAGACCAGGCCCTCGAAGCCCGCCGCGTCCGTGTTGTCGCCGAAGAGGCTGCCGTCCGGGTGGCGCACCACGGTGTTCACGCTGCCAATGGCGGCAGCGGCCTCGGTCAGGTCGTCGCACAGGGCCAGCATGGTGGTCTTATAGGGAATGGTGACGTTCAGGCCCTGAAAATCACCGTTCCGGATGAAGTCCCCCAGCTGGTCCGGGGCCACTTCAAACAGTTCGTATTCGTAATCGCCAAAAAAGGCATGCAGCTCCGGGGAATAGCTGTGGCCGAGCTTTTCTCCCAACAGTCCAAAGCGCATCAGATCACCTCACTATAACTGCCCAAATACTGGAACTCCTCGCAGATGGCGTCCAGGTCGTCCACCAGACGAATGAACTCGTCGGAGTAGACCGAGGTCTCCAGATCGAAATAGAACATGAACTCGAACTCACGGTCCGGCAACGGGCGGCTCTCCAGCTTGATGAGGTTCATCCCCAGGGCATAGAAGCGGCCCAGGATCTGATACAGCGCACCGGGGCGGTGCGGCAGGACCAGCATCAGAGAGGTCTTGTCCGCGCCGGGATAGATCTCCAGCTTCTTGGAGATGCAGATGAAGCGGGTGTAGTTGTTGCTGCGGTCCTGGATGTCCGCGGCCAGGCGCTCCAGGCCGTACAGCTCCACGCAGTTGTAAGAGCTGATGGCGGCCACATCCGTCCGCTCGGACTTTGCCACGGCCTCGGCGGCGGCGGCGGTGTTCTCGCAGGCGGTGATCTTCACGCCGGGCATGGCGTCCAGGAACTTGGCGCACTGGCTGATGGCCTGGGGATGGGAGAAGATCTCCTTGATGTCGCTCATCTTAGTGCCCTTCTTGGCCACCAGGTTGTGGTCGACCTTCAGCCGGGTGGAGCGGACGATCTTGAAGCTGCTGTGGCTCAGCATCAGGTCATAGATCTCTTTCACAGAACCGGCGGTGCTGTTTTCCAGGGGCAGCACCGCATAGTCGCAGAAGCCGTTCTCAATGGCGCTGAACACGCTCTCGAAGGTCTTGAAATACATCACCTGGGGGTGTTTGAAGAGCTTCTCGCAGGCCAGCTGGGAGTAAGCGCCCTCCACGCCCTGACAAGCCACGGTGGCCGCGGGGGGGAACAGGGGCTGGGTGTCGGCAATGGCCCGCTCGATGTCCTTCCGCAGGGCGGAGGGCTGGGGGTTGAGAGAGCTTTGATAGCTGCGGCTGATCTCAAAGAGCATGGACCACAGGGTGTAGCCATACTGCTCCATCTCCGGGGGCAGCTTGGTCACGATGTCGGCCAGCTTCTCCCGCTCGCGGGCGGGGTCCAGGGTGGGCAGGCCCTCGCTCTTCTTCTCCAGGCCGATCTGCCCGACCACGTTCATGCGCTGGGCGAAATCTTGCAGCAGGTTGTCGTCGATGGTGTCGATCTCCGCTCTCAGTTCTTCTAAGTTCATAGCTCATTTCTCCTTCTGTTGGATCGCCTGCTGGCTCAGCAGCGCATCATAGACCGCAATGGCAGCAGCGGCCTCCACGCACGGCACCGCCCGCGGGACGATGCAGGGGTCGTGTCGGCCGTGAATTTCCAGTTTCGTGTCCACGCCCTGGGACAGGCTCACGCTGTCCTGGACCCGGGCGATGGAGGGGGTGGGCTTGACCGCCGCCCGGAACACCAGCGGCATCCCGTTCGTGATCCCGCCTAAAATGCCTCCGGCGTGGTTGGTCCTCGTCTTGACCGTGTCCCCGTCGTAATAAAAGGGGTCGTTGTTCTCGCTCCCCCGCATCTCGGCCACGGCAAAGCCCGCGCCGAACTCCACGCCCTTCACAGCGGGGATGGCAAAGACAAGTCGGGCCATGCGATTTTCCATGCCGTCCAGCATGGGGTCACCCAAGCCCACCGGCAGGCCGGTGACGCCGCACTCGATCAGGCCGCCCAGGGAGTCCAATTCAGACCGGGCCTGCTCAATGGCAGCCTGCATCTTCTCCCCGGCGGCATCGTCCAGCACGGGGAAGCGCTTCTTGCTCGTCAGCAGCAGGTCTTCCGCCGTCACGTTCACCGGGTCATAGGCGGTATCCAGGATCCCGCCGATGCCCGCGATGTGCGCCCCAACGGTGATGCCCCGCCGGGCCAGGATCTGCTTGCAGATCCCCCCGGCGATGCACAGGGGCGCGGTCAGGCGGCCGGAAAAATGCCCGCCGCCGGCCACATCCTGCCAGCCGCCGTATTTTAGTTGGGCGGTAAAGTCCGCGTGGCCGGGCCGGGGGATGTCCCGCAGGTTGGAGTAATCCTTCGAGCGGGTGTTGGTATTCCGAATGACGGCGGCCAAAGGGGCCCCGCAGGTCACGCCGTCGGCCAGACCGGATAAAATTTCCGGCGCGTCCGCCTCTTTCCGCGGGGTGGACCAGCTGCCGGTACCGGGGGCCCGGCGGGTCAGGAACGCCTGCAATTCGTCCAGGTCGATCTTCTCCCCCGCAGGCAGGCCGTCTACGACCACCCCGATGCCGGGGGCGTGGGACTGGCCAAAAATGGAGACGGTAATGGCTCCGTGAAACACACTGCTCATGGTGTCCTCCTCATTATGAAATATCCTGGGCCTGCCGTCAAGGGGCTTCTTCCACCGGTTTGCCCAAAGCCCGCAGATCGTGCCAGAAGGTGGGATAGGATTTCTCCACCGCCTGCGCCCCGGTGATGACCACCGGCTCGCTGCAAGCGCAGGCAGCGACCGCCGCGGCCATGGCGATGCGGTGGTCCCCCGCCGCATCGACCGTCCCGCCCAGCAAATGGGCTTTGCCCTGGATGATAAGGCCGTCGTCTGTCACCGCCACCTGGCCGCCCAAGGCGTTCAGGGTGGCGGCGGTGGTCACCAGCCGGTCGGATTCTTTCAGGCGCAGGCGGGCCGCGCCGGGGATGATGGTGGTCCCTGGGATCGAGGCGGCCAGCGCCGCCAGCACAGGCACCAGGTCAGGGATGTCCCGCGCGTCGATGGTGGTGGGGTGCAGCCGCCCCGGGTGGCTGGTGTAACGGTCTGCGGTGTGGTGGATGGGCACGCCCATCTCCCCCAGCACCCGGCAGACGGCCCTGTCCCCTTGCTGGGAGTCCGGGGCCAATCCCTTCACGGTGACGCTGTCCCCGTCTATGGCCCCCATGCACAGCCAGGGGGCGGCGTTGGACCAGTCCCCTTCCACAATGGCCCGGCCGGGCGTGCGGTAGGCCTGGGGGCGGACGATCCAGCCCGTCTCCATTCGCTCCGGCGTCACGCCAAAGGCGGCCAGGGCCTGGATGGTGAGCTGAAGATAGCTGGCGGATTCCAGTTCCCCCTCGATCTCCAAAATGCTCTCCTCCCCCAGCAGTGGCAGCGCAAAGAGCAGGCCGGTGAAGAACTGAGACGAAACATCTCCCGGCAGGCGGTAGGCTCCGGGGGTGAGCTGGCCGGAGATAGACAGGGTCTTCTTCTCCGGGTCTAAGTAAGTTTGACAGCCGTGGGCCTCCAGCTGTTCGAGCAAGGGGGCCATGGGCCGCTGGGCCAGACGGCCCGCCAGCTGGAACGTGGCGTTGGCGCCCAAGGCCCCGGCCACCGGCAGCAGGAAGCGGAGGGTGGACCCGCTCTCCCCGCAGTCTAACAGGCAGTGGTCCGCCCGGTTTTCCTGGGCCGCAGGCGTTACCAGATACCCCTTCCCTTGGGGCCGGAAGGAGGCGCCCAAGCCGGTGAGACACCGGAGGGTGGCGTCGATGTCCTGGGACCGCCGGGGGCAGGTGATGATGGTCGGGCCGTCGGCCAGCGCCGCACAGATCATCAGGCGGTGCGCCGCGGATTTGGAGGGAATGGCATCCAGCGTCACCGTCAGAGGAACGCCGGGAAAGATCGTAACTGTCATTTTCCCAACCCCCGATCCAACCAGACGGGCAGCTGGGACACCGGCACCGGATAGAGCTGGCTCTTGCCCCAGCCGGTGGGCACCACCAGGGAGATGGTGTCCCCCGCCCGTTTTTTATCGGAAAGCATCTTGGCCAGCAGGTCCGCCGCCGGGTAGTCCGTCTCGGTGGGCAGGCCATACTCCCGCAGGAGATTGACCAGCTTGGGCAGCGTGGCCTCCGGGCACAGGCCCAGATGAATGGCCGCCCGCGTCACCAGCGTCATGCCGATGGCCACGGCCTTGCCGTGGGCCAGCTGATAGCCGGAGCAGGCCTCGATGCCGTGGCCGATGGTGTGGCCCAGGTTCAGGAGCTGGCGGCTGCCGGTGTCAAATTCATCCTGCTCCACCAGGTCGCGCTTGTGGGCGATGCAGCGGGCCACCACTTCCTCCGGGTCCTCCCGGAAGTCCCCTTGGGCCAGGGTGTCCAGCAGGTCGGCGTCCCCGATCACGCCGTACTTGATGACCTCGGCGCAGCCGTCCGAGAGAATGTCGGCGGGCAGGGTCGCCCAGGTATCCAAGTCGCACAGGACGGCCTTGGGCTGGTAAAAGGCCCCGGCCAGGTTCTTGCCGTGTTCCAGGTCGATGGCGGTCTTGCCCCCCACGGAGGCATCCACCGCCGCCAGCAGCGTCGTGGGCAGCTGAAGGAACGGGATCCCCCGCAGATAGGTCGCGGCAGCAAACCCCGTCAGGTCCCCGACCACCCCGCCGCCCAGGGCGACCAATCCATCGGCGCGGGTCAGATGTTCCTGGGCCAGGTATTCCAGCAGAGAGAGGTAGGTGTGGCCGTTCTTATGCTCCTCCCCGGCGGGGAAGACGAAGGCCAGCACGGTAAAGCCCGCCCGCTCCAGGCTGTGGGTAGCCTGGCTGAGGTAGTGGGGAGCGACGTTGGTATCGGAGACGATGCAGACGGTCCGGCCCTGAAAGGCGCGGGCGGCCTCTTCGCCCAGGGTATCCAACAGGCCCCGGCCGATCTTCACGTCATACGTTTGAGAAGCCTTTACGGTGACGGTGGTCATTTCCCGTCCACCTCCTCTTTGATCCGGCGGCCGTCGTCCAGCAGCTGCCGGAGGGTACCGAAGTCGTTGCGTTCAATGGCGTCTTTATACTTCGTCAAATCTTCGATCAGGGTCCCCAGCTCGAAGAGCAGGTTCTCCCGATTTTCCAGAAACAGCTCCGCCCACATGTCGGGGTTGAGCCAGGCCACGCGGGTCAGGTCCTTGTAGCTCCCGGCGGAGAAGCCGTCGTGCTGCCGGGCTGTGGGGCTCTTGATGTAGGCGTTGGAGATGATGTGGGCCATCTGGGAGGTGAAGGCGATGCGCTTATCATGCTCCTGGGCGGAGGTGATGGACACCCGCCCAAAGCCCACCGGCTCCAGCAGTTTCTTGGCCCGGTCCAGCAAACGGATGTCGTCAAAGGCCGGGGGGACGAGGACCATCGGGGCCCCGTCGAACAGATCCGCCCGGCTGTACTTAAAGCCGGAGAAATGGGTGCCCGCCATAGGGTGGCCGCCCAGGAAGGAAAACCCATACTGCTTGGCCAAGGGGAAGACGCTTGCACAGACCTTCTCTTTGGTGCCCGCGCAGTCAATGACCAGCGTGGTCTTGTCCAGCAGCGGAGCCAGGCGGGTCATGTGCTCCACCACCGCTTCGGGGTAGGTGGCCAGCAGAAGCAGATCTAAGCCCTGGAGTTTCTCGTCGGTGAGTTCCCCGTCGATGGCCTGGGCGATCTCGGCGAACTCCACGATGGAGTGGTCTGCGTCCCAGCCCAGGACGGTCACGGACTCGTCCCGCTGAAAGGCTTTGGCCAGCGAGCCTCCGATGAGGCCCAGGCCGATGATACCGACGGTCATTCCTTCATCGCCTCCCGGATCCGCAGGATGCGGCCTGCGGTGTGTTTGAATTCCTCCGGGGTCAGGGACTGGGCACCATCGCACAGGGCGTGGGGAGGATCGTTGTGGACCTCGATCATAATGCCGTCGGCCCCGGCAGCGGCAGCGGCCATGGCCATCGGCTCCACCAGGTAGGTGTGACCGGTGGCGTGGCTGGGGTCTACCACCACGGGCAGGTGGGTCAGGCCCTTCAGCACGGGCACCACGGACAGGTCCAGGGTGTTGCGGGTGTAAGTAGACTCATAGGTACGGATGCCGCGCTCACAGAGAATGACATTCTCGTTGCCGTTGGCCATGATGTACTCGGCGCTCATCAGCAGCTCCTTGATGGTCCCGGCCAGGCCGCGCTTGAGCAGGATGGGCTTCTGGGTCTTGCCCAGCTCCTTCAGCATGTCGAAGTTCTGGGTGTTTCTCGCGCCCACCTGGATCACGTCCACCTCCTCGAACAGAGGCAGGTTGCGGATGTCCATGATCTCGGTGACAATGGGCAGGCCGGTGGCCTTTTTGGCTTCCAGCAGCAGGCGGATGCCCTCGGCGCCCAGACCCTGGAAGTCATAGGGGGAAGTACGGGGCTTGAACGCACCGCCCCGCAGGAAGTTGGCCCCGGCGGCCTTCACCTGCTGGGCGACATAAATGATCTGCTCCTCCGTCTCCACAGAGCAGGGGCCGGCAATGAGGCCGAAGTGGCCGCCGCCGATGGAGGCAGGCCCGGCCACGATGGTGGAGTCGTCGGGGTGGAACTTGCGGTTGACCGCCTTGAACGGGTCGGAGACCCGTGTCACGGAATCGACGATGTCCAGGCTTTGCAGCATTTCCATATCGACCTTGCTGGTGTTGCCAATCAGGCCCAGGACGGTCTGGTACTCTCCCTTGGAGACGTGAACCCCTAAGTTCTGCTCCTCCAGCCAGTGGATGAGGTGTTGGGTCCGCTCAGGGGATGCCCCCGGATTTAAAACGACGATCATAGTAGTTATCTCCTTTCGATCCTTCCGCGCTGTGGTGATAGCAAGACAAAATAAAAACGCCTCCACAGAACGGAATCTGTGTGGCGTGTAAATACTTCCGATGGAAGATGGCCTTTGGATTTTATCCAGCACAAATTACCATTACTTTATTTCCTTGTGGCAGGGAAAGTAATAGTAGTAGGTAAAGGTGAAGTTGTACAGGCTGGCAGCTTGCATGGCAAAGGCCCATCCTTTCTGGATTTCAACGGGTACAGTGTAACACCATTTTCCCCCGCCGTCAAGTAGGAAATATGCTTAGCTCGTGCTATCATAAGGAATTTTTTATAGTTACATTATCTAAAACTGATATAGAAACTCATATTCTGAAATTTAGTCAGTTACGATTTACTAAATCGTAACTGACTAAATTTCTCAAACTGCCTTTGGATCGCAAAGACCGCTCGGCGGGAAACACGTCCCACCGAGCGGTCTTGATCAGCTTATATTCAGACAGAGGATACTTCTCAGTCAACCTTACGGGTCCACAGGGAAGCCATAGCGGGGCCGCCGCCGACGCACAGGGAAGCGCCGCCGATGGTAGCGCCGCGGCGCTCCATTTCATACAGCATGGAGACGATGATCCGCAGGCCGGTGCAGCCGATGGGGTGGCCCAGGGAGATACCGGAACCGTTGGCGTTGGTCTTGTCCATGTCGACCGTCCAGCCATGCTCTTCCTTCAGCTTCACGCCGACACCCAGGAACTGTGCAGCGAAAGCCTCGTTGATCTCCCAGTAGTCCACGTCGTTGAAGTCCATGTCAGCACCCTTCAGGCACTTGGGGATGGCGTAAGCGGGGCCAATGCCCATGTACTTGGGCTCGACGCCGGCAGAACACATGTTGATCATCTTGGCCATGGGCTTCAGACCCAGCTCCTTGGCCTTGTCGGCGGACATCACGATCACAGCAGCAGCAGCGTCGTTGATGCCGGAAGCGTTGGCGGCGGTGGTGACACCGTCGGGAGTGAAGACGGCCTTCATCTTGGACAGCGTCTCATAGTTGCAGCCGCGGATGGGGTGCTCGTCGGTGTCGATGACGATGTCGCCCTTCTTCTTGTTATGGACAATGACGGGAACGATCTCGTCCTTGAACTTGCCCTCGTCGATAGCGGCGCAGGCGCGGTTGTGGCTGATGACGGCCAGCTCGTCGCACTGCTGACGGGTCACGCCGCACAGCTTTGCCACGTTATCGGCGGTCACGCCCATGTGGCCGGGGACCAGAGCGTCATACAGAGCGTCGTGGATCAGGCTGTCATACAGCTCTGCGCCGCCCTCGGTGGGGATGCCGCCCATACGATAGCCCATACGAGCCTTGGGGAGCATGAAGGGAGCCTGGGTCATGTTCTCGGTGCCGACGACCAGGCCGATCTCGGTCTTGCCCAGCTGGATGTTGCTGCAGGCGATCTCCAGAGCACGCATACCGGAAGCGCAGTTCTGGTTGACGGTCACGGCGCTGCTCTCAACGGGCAGACCGATCCGCATGGAGACCTGACGTGCGGGCAGAGAACCCTGCATGCCGAGATAGCACTCACCCATGACGATCTCGTCGATGGTGTTAATGTCGATGCCTGCGCGGCGAATGGCTTCCTTACCAGCGGTAATTGCCAGCTCTCTGGCGGAGACATCCTTGAACTGGCCCTGGAACTTACCGATGGCGGTACGACAGGCGCTGACAATAACTACATCTTTGGTTTGCATTTGAGGTATCCTCCTGTACTGTCTTATATTTGGTCATTTTATACTAAAATGCACTGATTCATTCCTTAGGGTAGCTATATTATACACCGAACGGGGGTATTGTCAAGGCACCCTTTGAAAAATTTTAGAAATTCTTCTGATACTTTTGTATGTAGTGGGATTGATTTCATAGTGCAAACTGCGTATAATAAGAGAAAAAGAAGAATTTTCGGCAGAAAGCTTATGCAAGTTTTACTTCATCTGCCGAAACAAAGGAGCCTGATAGACCATGCCAAACCTACCAGAGGCTTGGGAGGCGCCGGTACTGCGGTTCTCCCTGGACCTCGCCAAAGACAGTGAAAACTTCCCCAAAAAAGTGCTGACCCTGTTTGACAAGCACTTCGGCTTTCGCCGCGGTATCTTTTTCCCGTATTATTACTCTGCCTTCCCCGGCTCCTTTCCGCGGCGGGGCAGCAGCCTGAGCAACTACATCACCTACGGCCTGCGCTACGGCCCCATGTACGACTACAAGGACCACGTCTATAAGGAAGATATCTTCCGCCACTCCTCCCTGCCGGAGCATCTCAAGGGGAAGCGGGTGATCTTTACCGAAGACATCATGCCCTTTGAGGAGTATGAGCACACGCCCTACGGCATCCACATGATGTCGGAAAATCTATACTATCAAGCCGTTCTCTTTTTCTACTTAGGCGAGCGCGTCATCGGTTCGATGGGCCTGTTCCACTCCAAAGAAGAGGGACCGTTCCAAGAAGAGGACCGGGAGCCCTTAGAGTATTTATCGGAGCTTGTGGAGGCCAACTACCAAAACTACCTCCGCCACACCGGTGAGGCCCGGTTCCACGACTGTTTTCAGCTGTTTTTCCAGGACATCAAGACCGGAGCTGTCCTGCTCAACCAGGACATGACCGTCTTGCAGACCAACAAGGCCGCCCAGCACATCAGCAAGGTCTTCTGGGAGCAATATCGCCACAGCCACGGCCACTTCCTCCGCAGCAACTACCAGGGAGACGCCAAGTTCCGGGAGGTCCAGACCATGATCAACGAGATCAGCGAGCGCCTGACCACCCAGGGCAGCACCAGCCAGACCATCACCTCCCTGGCCGGGGACATCACGTTTTATCACACGTCCTTCCTCTCCTCCAGCTCCGCCGGCCTCATCCAGACCTGGCACCTCATGCTCATCACCTGCCAGACCAAGGAGCTGCCCAAGAGCGTCGATCACCCCTACAACACCCTCACCCAGCAGGAGCGGCGCATCGTCTACTACTTAGCCTCCGGCAAAAAGAACGAGCAGATCGCCGAGGAGCTGCACATCAGCATCTACACCGTCCGCACCCACATCGCCAACATCTACAAAAAATTCGAGGTCAACAACAAAGTAGACCTGCTCATGCACTTACAGCCCATCCTGAAGGAACAGGCGAAGCCACAATAAAAAATGAGTAAACGAACACCCTGAAGTCTCCTGCACGAAGCACTTCAGGGTGTTCTTGTGTGATCGCTTGGTTTGGATCAGGGGCGGGCCGCCTGCACCGCCTGGCGGATGGTCCCAGCAGAGTAGAGGGACCCCAGGGCGCAGAAACGCTCCCCCGGCCGGGCCGTGGCAAAGGCGTAGTCCACCGCAGCCCGGATGCTGGCAAAGCCTTTCACTGGCGCCGGGAACGTCCGGGCCAGGGTCTTGACCAGGTCTTCCTCCTCCATCGCCCGGGGAGAGGGCGGGGTGATGACCAGAAGCTCCTGGGCCAGGGGCGCCAGCTGCGCCACCATGCCGGGGATGTCTTTGTCGGCCAGAAAGCCCACCAGCAGCCGCAGCTTCTGGCCGGGAAAGCAGGCGGACAGGCTCTCGACGGCTGCCCAGACCCCATCGGGATTGTGGGCCCCATCCAGCAGAAAAATGGGGTCCTGGCAGAGCAGCTCAAACCGCCCCGGCCACCGGACAGCGGCCAGGCCTGCCCGGACTGCGTCATCCGAGACAGACCAGCCCTGTGCCCGGAGCACCTCCACCGTCTCCAGGGCGAGGGCGGCGTTACCGGGCTGATAAGACCCCGCCAGGGTAAGGCGGAGGTCCCGCCAAGGGCCATAGGAAAAGGTACTTCCTGTGATGTCCTGCCGAGAGACGGTCAGCTGGTCCGGTCGGGTGATGGCGGTAGAACAAGCTCGTTCCCGGCAGAGCTGCTGAAGCTGCTCCAGGACCTCTGTGTTCCGCCCGTCTAACACGACCCGGCCGCCGGGCTTGACGATCCCCGCCTTTTCATAGGCGATCTGGGCCAGGGTATCCCCCAGCTCGGCAGTGTGGTCCAGGCCCAGCTTGGTGATGACCGCCGCCAGCGGGGTGGGGATCACATTGGTGGCGTCCAGCCGCCCGCCGAGGCCCACCTCCAGCACCACCAGGTCGCAAGCAGACTGGGCGAAGTAAAGAAAGGCCAAGGCCGTGATGACTTCAAATTCCGTGGGCTTGTCCTCCATCGTCTCCCACACGGCCCGCCCCTGGCTGACCAGGTCGGCAAAGGCCGCGTCAGAGATCTCCTCTCCCCGGATACGGAAGCGCTCGTTGAAGCGGTCCAAATGGGGCGAGGTGTACAGGCCGACCCGATAGCCCGCCTGGGTCAGGATGGCAGACAGGCAGGCGGAAACGGAGCCTTTGCCATTGGTGCCCGCCACATGGATCATGGGGATCTGATCCTGCGGGGCACCCAGCCTGGTCAGGTAGTCTCTCACCCGGTCCAGGCCCAGGCGGGAACCGCCCCGACCCACTTGCTCCAGCCAATCCAAAGCTTCTGAATATGTCATCCTCACACAACCTCTCATTTACTCATTTGCTTGTACTTGGGACCGTCTGCGGCAGAGGCTGCAGCTGACAGAACCGCCGGAAGGCCCCGGACTTCACCAGCCGGAAGACCACAAAGCCCTCAACCAGCGAGACGCCAAGATACAGCGGCACCCGCACAGCCAGCAGCGGCAAAAAGCCGGTGCCATACAGCACCGTGAGCCAATACGTCGTCCACAGCATTTTGGCCAGCACATCGGCCAGCAGGGTCAGGGACCAGCTCTTCCAAAAGCTCGGCTTGGCCAGCACCCACCGGCGCAGCAGACCAGCCAGCAGGCCGATGAACATGGCAGCCAGAGTCAGGGGCGGACAATATACCACTCCAGACAGGGTTGCCCCCAGCACATCTGCCAGGCCGCCTACGATGACCCCGCTGGCAGGGCCAAGGAACAGACCCGCCAGAAAAACAGGAAGGTTGCCGAACTCCACCCGAAGGGTCGGGGTGAGATAGATCACACACAGCCGGGACAGCACGATGCTTGCCGCCGTCAGCATGGCCAGCAGGGCCAGGCGGCGGGGGGAAAAGAATGACGATTTGGGCATGAAAAAAAGACCTCCTCAAAAATAGTGTTGCCACATAGAGGATGTCTTTCGGCAGGGCCTATATGTAGCAGCGGGATGCGGAGATCAGACCGCGGGTATCCCCTTCGTCCCTCTGGCAACTCCCCGTCCAGTGGGCACTTGACGCCTGATCTCCTACTCTGCTTGAAGCGGCACCCGGAGCGGGTGCATGCTTTAGGTTATAACATGGACACCCCCTTCTGTCAAGGGGGTGTCCCGCCGATCGGATGGTTCCTGTTCTCACAATGCTTTCAGGTCTCCCCGGTACCAGCCGGTCGCTCCGTCCTTTTTCGCCAAGGCCCCCCGCGTCGTCTGGCGGATGATCGCCAGGCGCTGGCCCGCAGAAACGGGCAGCTCGTAGTCCGTGGTGTCCAGGCAGTAGGTCCCCTCCGGTCCCTGGCGGAGAAATTCAGTAAGGATGTCCAGCTCTCGCCCCGTCTCGATGTGGCGGCAAAGCGAGAACTCTTCTCCCTTCCGCAGGACCTCCAGCAAGCTGTGTCCCCAGCGGATGTTGATGGAGTTGTCAGAGGCTTCCTGGTCCGCCTGGGCCGTCATCACCGGGAACCCATCGTAGGCCACATAGCGGAACGCACCCCCCGGCCGGGCCGGCAAGATGAGGGCGTTGAGCTGGCCGTCGGCCTTCAGCGTGCAGCCGCCGTCGATGCTGGCGATGTGCCGGTCCGGCAGGAGCAGGGGGCGGGACGTGGGGACATGCCGGTGGTACAAGCTCACCGGCCAGTGGCCCACCACCACCCAGCGCCGGAACGCATAGCCCTGGTTCAGAAAGTTATCGTTTTTCATGCAGTTGTGGGCGTTGAGATGCTCTAAGTCCGTCTCCCGCGGCACGCCGCCGTGGACGAGCAGATAGTCGTCGTTGACCAAGATCTGCGGCATGGCCCGCAAAAATTCCAGCTCCTCCGGGAAGCGCTTCTCGATGGCCGCCCGAATGGCCGGGTAATGCTTCGGGTCCTGGATCTCCATCCCCACCTGATGGGCCATGGACACCCAGGCGCACTTATCCCCCCACATAGACCCGTAGCGCAGACAAACCTCATCCGGCCAGCTCCCACGCAGGAAGGAGAGGGTCACGTCCTCGCAGTTGCCCTGGACGAAATAGACGGTGTTCGTCCGGCTCAGCTCCATGAGGTAACGCAGCGTCTCCAACCCGTGGACAGACTTTTCCAAAATGTCCCCCAGAATGATGAGCACATCATCCTTCGTGTACCCCACTTTTCGCAGCAGGCCCTTGAGAAAGGGCAGGTTGCCGTGGATGTCGCTGATGATCATCGTCCGCCGGTCGGGGTCCAGGACCAGGGGGCGCACAACGGCGGTCGCCGTCATATTCGCTGTCTTACCGCTCATGTTCGCCTGGCTCATTTCTGTTTGGCTTCCAGGGCGATCCAGCCGGTCTTTTCTCTCCGGCGGATGACGTGCAGTCCGGCAGCTTCCAGGGCCGCCGCCACCTCGTCGCCGCGGGTGTCGATGATGCCGGAGCAGAGGAACACGCCGTCCTCCTTCAGCAGCCGGGGCACCACCGGGGCCAGGGGGATGATGACATCCGCCACGATGTTCGCCAGCAGCAGATCCGCCTTCTCCTGCGCCAGCTCGTTGACCAAAGACTGGTCCGCCAGCACGTTGCCCGCCAAAAAACGGCAGCGGTCCTTCCCGATGCCGTTGAGGGCGGCGTTCTCATACGCTACGTCCACGGCCTTGGGGTCAATGTCCACGCCGGTGGCGAACCGCGCCCCCAGGCACAGGGCGGCAATGGCCAGGATCCCGCTGCCGCAGCCCAGGTCCAGCACCAGGTCATTGGGCTTCGTGTGGGCTTCCACGCCCTCCAGGCAAAGCTGCGTGGAGGCATGGGAACCGGTCCCGAACGTCAGGCCCGGATTCATCAGCAGCCGCGTCACATCCGCAGGGATCTCCGCGGTGTCCCGCTCCCACTCCGGCACAATGTACAGCTTCTCCCCCACGGCCAGAGGGCGGTAATACTTCTGCCAGCTGTGGGCCCAGTCATACTCCCGCAGGGGCACGGTCGTGTAGGGCAGGTCGACGTCCTGCAAATAACCGGCCAACTGTTTCTTCCCGTCGGCGTCGTCCGTCACATAGAACTTCACGCGGGAGACGCCCTTCATCTGCTCCATGAGCTCGTCGTCCACATAGTCCCAATACTGCCGGTTTTCCTCCAGGAAAGCCCGGAACTCTTCCTCTTCCTCCACCGCCAATCCGGGCACGCCGTTGGCGATGAGCGTAGCGCACAGGGCGTCCATCTCTTCGGCTTTTACGTTTAAGATCACTTCCAGCCACATACTGTCCATGGGGGTTCCTCCTGGTTTCTTATGTCAAGGGGCGCTTTGCCGCTCCCTCAACTACGTTCTTTTCAGTTGCCCACATCTTACCACGTTTTCTTCCCCTGCGCAACTGAGAAAGCGGGGAACAAAATTTTACTCCGCTCTATTCTTTCCCCCCTCTCCTATGGTATAATCCGCTTGTTCGGAAGGAGTTGATCGCGCGTGTCCAAATCCTCCACCTCCCGCTTTCTCACGGGGGTACTCACCATGGCAGTCTCCCAGCTCATCATCAAGCTGGCGGGCTTAGTCTATCGTCTCGTCATCACCAATGTCCCCGGCTTTGGGGACGTTGGCAACGGTTTTTATACGGCAGGGTTTCAGATCTATACCCTGCTGCTTTCTCTGTCCTCCGTGGGCATCCCCAACGCCATCTCGAAACTCGTCTCCGCCCAGGTCGCCCTGGGCCACCGGGCCGAGGCCCACCGCATCTTCCGCACGGCCCTGGTCCTGTTTTTCGGCATCGGCCTGGTCTGCTCCGGGGCCTTGTTCTTCGGGGCGGACTTTATCGCGCTCTACATCATTAAAATGGATGGCGTCCAGGGGACGTTACAGGCCCTCTCCCCCTCTATCATGCTGGTCTGCGTTTCCTCCGTCATCCGGGGGTACTTCCTGGGCCTAGGCAGCGTGACCGCCACCAGCCGTTCCCAAGTCCTGGAACAGATCGTTAAGTCCGTCCTGACCATCGTCTTTGTCCTGGCCCTCACCGGCACCTCCGCCCAGGTCATGTCCGCCGGGGCCAACTTCGCCACGACCGTCGCCACCGGGGCCAGCGTGGCCTACCTCGCCCTGTACTACACCCGCCACCGCCCCACCGGGGTCGGGAAGCCCATGGAGCCCATTCCCTCCCGCCGCTCTCTCTGCCGGACGATCCTAAGTGTGTCCATCCCCATCTCCCTGGGGTCCATCGTCATCGCCATCGGTCGTATCATCGACACGGCGACCATCACCCGCGGCATCGCCGCCGCCTACGCCAACGGCATCCCCGGTCAGCCGGGCCTGCCCACGCCGGAGGCATTGAACCAGGAAGCCGTGCGCCTGGCCGGGATGCTCTCGAAAAGCGATACTATATTAAATCTTCCCCTCGCCCTGAACATCGCCCTGGCCACGGTCCTGGTCCCCACCCTCTCCGGGGCCTTGGCCGCCGGGCGGCGGCGGGAGGCAGAGAGCAAGGCCGCCTTCTCCCTTCTGCTTTCCGTCCTGCTGGCCTTCCCCTGCGCGGCGGGGCTCATCTCCCTGGCCGGGCCGATCTACCACCTGCTCTACCCCAACGCCCCGCAAGGCGCATCCCTGCTGGCCATCGGGGCCGTCGCCATGATCTTCATGGCCTTAGAGCAGACCATCAACGGGAGCTTACAGGGCCTCGGCCTCGTCTTCGTCCCCGCCCAGGCGCTGCTGTGCGGCATCGGGGTGAAACTGGCCCTGAACCTGACCCTCATCCGCCTGCCGCAGGTCAATATCTACGGCGCGTCCTTCGGTTCCCTGGGGTGCTATGCCACGGCCTGCACGATCTGTCTCGTGCGCCTGCTCAAGGCCCTGCCCATGGACCTGGCCCCCAAGCGCTACTTCTGGAAGCCCCTGGCCTGCGCCGTGCTCATGGGCATCGCCGCCCACTGGGGGCACGCGGCCTTGACCCATCTCATCGGCTCCAGCCGTTGGGCGCTGCTCATCACCATTCCCTTGGCCGCGGTGTTGTATGTGCTTTTCGTGTTGGCCTCCGGCATTTTGACAAAAGCGGAGGTCGCACAGCTGCCACTGATCGGGCGAAAAAAACGCTCCGCAAGCCCTTGACAAGCCTTTGTTTCCCTGTTATAATTTCAAAGCCGCTTTGAATGGGTCATTAAGCAAGCGCCAGTGGTTTTTCAGACTGCCGCTCCGCTTCGCCCCCGACAGCGAGCCCGTAGTAAAGGAAAGAGGTGCAAACCAATGCATGCAATCATTGAGACCGGCGGTAAGCAGTACAAGGTGGCCGAGGGCGACGTCCTCTTCATCGAGAAGCTGCCTCAGCAGGCCGGCGACGAGATCAAGTTCGACAAGGTCCTGGCCGTCCTGGGTGACGAGCCCAAGTTCGGCGCTCCCGTGGTGGAGGGCGCTTCCGTGGACGCTTCCGTTGTGAAAAACGGCAAGGGTAAGAAGGTCGTCATCTTCAAGTACAAGCCCAAGAAGGGCTACCGTCTGCGTCAGGGCCATCGCCAGCCCTACACCAAGGTCGAGATCAAGAAGATCAACGCCTAATGACAAAGGCTTCCTTTGTAACGGAGGGCAGCCGCATCCAGGCCTTCACCATAGAGGGCCACAGCGGATGGGCTGACTCCGGGGAAGATATCCTCTGCGCTGCCATTACCAGCGCCGTGCGTCTGACCGAGTGCGCCGTGAACGACGTGCTGGGCCTGGAGGCCCAGGTCAAGATCAACGAGCAGGATGCTTCCCTCACCCTCAAGCTCCCCCGCAACCTGGAGGGAGAAGCCGACCAGGTCTGCCAGACGCTTCTGGCCGCCCTCATGGTCTACTTCGTCCAGCTGCAGGAGGAATATCCCCAACACATTAACGTCATGGAGGTGTAACCAATGCTTCAGATCGGACTTCAGTTCTTCGCACATAAGAAGGGCGTCGGCTCCACCCGGAACGGCCGTGATTCCATGGCCCAGCGCCTGGGCGTCAAGCGCGGCGATGGTCAGTTCGTGCTGGCTGGCAACATCCTGGTTCGTCAGCGCGGCACCCATATCCATCCCGGCGTCAACGTGGGCATCGGCAAGGACGACACCCTGTTCGCCCTGAAGGATGGCCGCGTCAAGTTTGAGCGGCTGGGCAAGGACCGCAAGCAGGTTTCCATCGTGGAGGCCATTGCGGAGTAATCCTCAGCGATCCTATGCAGCCTATGGCCCCGAACGGAACGCCGTTCGGGGCCTTTTCTTCCTCTAACCCTACCAAAGGAGGTGCCCCATGGCAAACACATTCATCGACACCGCCCGCATCCTGGTCAAATCCGGGGCCGGCGGCAACGGCGCGGTGGCCTTTCACCGGGAAAAATACGTGGCAGCCGGCGGCCCGGACGGCGGCGACGGCGGCCGCGGCGGCGACGTGATCCTGCAAGTAGACGACCGCATGTCCACCCTGATGGACTTCCGCTACAAGCGCAAATACGTCGCCGAGAACGGCGGCAACGGCGCCGGCAAGCAGTGCTCCGGCAAAAACGGCGCTCCCCTGATCCTGAAGGTGCCGCGGGGCACCGTGGTCCGGGATGCAGAGACGAAAGAGATCATCGTGGACATGTCCTCCGACGAGCCCTTCGTCCTCTGCCGCGGCGGCAACGGCGGCTGGGGCAACAAGCACTTCGCCACCCCCACCCGCCAGACCCCCCAGTTCGCCAAGGCCGGTCTGCCCGGAAAAGAACGGACGGTCCTGCTGGAGCTGAAGCTGCTGGCGGACGTGGGCCTCGTCGGCTTCCCCAACGTGGGCAAGTCCACCCTGCTGTCTGTCGCGACCAAGGCCCGGCCGAAAATCGCTAACTATCACTTTACCACCCTCTTCCCCAACCTGGGCGTGGTGTTCGTGGACGAGGGCGTGTCCTTCGTCATGGCCGATATTCCCGGCATCATCGAGGGTGCCGCTGAGGGCGCCGGCCTGGGCCACGATTTCCTGCGGCACATCGACCGCTGCCGCTTGCTCATCCACATCGTGGATGTGTCCGGCTCCGAGGGCCGGGACCCGGTGGAGGATTTCGAGGCCATCAACGCCGAACTCAAAGAATACAGCCCCGCGCTCGCCAGCCGCAAGATGCTGGTGGCGGCGAACAAGACCGACATCCTCATGGACCGGACCCTGCTGGAAAAGCTCAAGGCCCACGTCGAGGCCAAGGGCCTGCCCTTCTTCGAGCTGTCCGCCGCCGCCCACATGGGCGTGCGGGAGCTGATGAAGGCCGCCGCCGGGGAGCTGGCCCACCTGCCCCCTGTCATCACCTACGAGCCGGAGTATGTGGAGCGTCCGCCCGAAGTGGACACCAGCGACCCGCTGACCATCCGCCACGAGGACGACGTGTGGATCGTGGAAGGCCCCTGGCTGCAAAAGATCATGGCCAACGTGAACTTTTCCAACTACGAGTCCCGCAACTGGTTCGACCGGATGCTCCGCTCCGCCGGGCTGTTTGACCGCCTGGAAGAGATGGGGATCAAGGACGGCGATCTCGTGAGCCTGTATAACCTGGACTTCGAGTACCAGCGCTGAGCGCCGGGACGGCCCGTTCGGAACGATTTATCTTGGGCCCTTTGGCCCCTGGACGTATTGACAGACCGGCTGTTGTCCAGTATAATGATTTTTGATTTATGACATGCACTCCCCCTGCCTGGGGGATACGGAAAGGAGCTGTTCCTCATGAAGAGAATCCAGACCCTGGAGACACGGGACCTGGCTAAGAGCCTGAAGACCGGCGGCTGCGGCGAATGCCAGACCTCCTGCCAGTCTGCCTGCAAGACCTCCTGCGGCCTTGCCAACCAGCAGTGCGAGAACGCCAACCGCTGAGCCAAGCAATCAAGCGAGGAAAGCTGCCGCCTGATCGTTCCCGATCAAGCGGCACTTTTTTCATTCGACGGAAGTGAGACAAGTTACCTATGATCCATCAATACAAACTCAACGGATACAACATCGTCCTGGACGTGTACAGCGGCTCCGTCCATCTGGTGGACGACGTAGCCTACGACTGCATCGCCCTCTTCGAGTCCACCCCCCGCGACCAGATCATTGCCCAGATGATGGAGAAGCACGGCCATCTCGACGGCGTGGACGAGACCGAGCTGGCCGCCTGCCTGGACGACATCCAGGCTTTGAAAGACGACGGCAAGCTCTTCTCCCAGGACCTCTGGCGGGACGTGGAGCAGGAGGCGTTCGAGCACGCCAAGCCCGTCCTCAAGGCCATGTGCCTGCACGTGGCACACACCTGCAACTTAAACTGCCAGTACTGCTTCGCCAGCCAGGGCCAGTACCATGGTGAGCGGGCCCTCATGTCCTTTGGGGTGGGCAAGCAGGCCCTGGACTTTTTGATCGCCCAGTCCGGCTCCCGCGTCAATCTGGAGGTGGACTTCTTCGGCGGTGAGCCGCTGATGAACTGGCAGGTGGTGAAAGACCTGGTGGCCTACGCCCGCACCCAGGAGCCCATCTACCACAAGAATTTCCGCTTCACCCTGACCACCAACGGCGTCCTGCTGGACGATGAGGTGACGGAGTTCTGCAACAAGGAGATGCACAACGTCGTCCTCAGCCTGGACGGCCGGAAAGAGGTCCACGACCACCTGCGGAAAAACTTCGCCGGGGTGGGCAGCTATGACATCATTGTCCCCAAATTCCAGCGTTTTGTGGAAAAACGAGGCGATTTGAGCTATTATATGCGCGGGACCTTCACCCACGACAACGTGGACTTCACCAACGACATCTTCCACATGGCCGACCTGGGCTTCACCGAGCTGAGCATGGAGCCGGTGGTCAGTCCCCCCGGCGAGCCCTGGGCCCTCACCGAAGAGGACCTGCCCAAGCTCTTTGAGCAGTATGAGATCTTGGCCAAGGAGATGCTCAAGCGGGAGAAGGAGGGGCGGCCCTTCACCTTCTACCACTACATGCTGGATCTCTCCGGCGGCCCCTGCCTGCACAAGCGCATGTCCGGCTGCGGCTCCGGCACGGAGTACCTGGCCGTAACCCCCTGGGGGGAGCTGTTCCCCTGCCATCAGTTCGTGAACGACCCGGACTACTCGATGGGCGACGTGTGGAAGGGCATCACGAATCCCCAGCTTGGGGAAAAGTTCCACCGATGCAACGTCGTGGCCAACCCCGACTGTCGGGAATGTTGGGCGCGGCTGTACTGCGCCGGCGGCTGCGCCGCCAACGCCTACCACGCCAGCGGCGACATCAACGGGACGTATGAATATGGCTGCCAGCTCTTTAAGAAGCGGGTGGAGTGTGCCATTATGATGAAAGCAGCCCAAACCCAAGAGGATTGAGGCTTCAGAAAGGAAGGCAAGAATCATGGAACTGAAAAAGATCACTTACTCCGGCATCGACACCGATGACGTGACCAAGCAGATGGAAGAAGGCAACGACAAGCTGGCCGAAAAGGGCTGGCGGGAGTACCGCGTGGACATGCTCAGCTCCTCCACCGTCCGGGTGACTTATGCCCGCGGCGAGGAGGACGAGGAGGGCGAAGAGGCCCTCGGTGAGGAGCTGTAAGCACGCTCTGCCCAAGCAAGCGCTGTGACCCCGTGGGGGGAGCGCCCCCACACCGGAGAAAGGAATGACTATGGCAATCGGACTGATCGTAGGCATCGTGTTCTGCGCCGCCGTCCTGTTTTTCCAGCACAAGAACAAGGACGATGATGACGACGAAAAATAAATGAAGAAGCTGCTCCGGGTCCTGGCTGTTTTGGTGGCCCTGTGCGTGTTGGCGGGGGTGCTGGCCCTGGCCGGAAGCACCTTTGTGGTCACCACAACGAAGGACCGGATCCTGACCTTGGACGATACGCCCCCGGCAGACGTGGACTGCATCTTAGTCCTGGGCTGTGCGGTGCGCCCGGACGGCTCCCCCAGCCTGATGCTGAATGACCGCGTCACCCGCGGCGCCCAGCTCTACCAGGCCGGGTGGGCCAAAAAAGTCCTCCTCACCGGGGACAACAGCAGCAGCCACTACAACGAAGTGGCCGTGATGGACCGCCTCTCCCAGGAGCAGGGTGTCCCCGCCGAGGATACCGTCCTGGACTATGCGGGCCTGTGTACCTATGACAGCCTCTATCGCGCCCGCGACATCTTCGGCGTAAAAAGGCTCGTCATCGTCACCCAGGAGTATCACCTCTACCGTGCCCTCTACCTGGCCAAAGCCTTGGGGCTGGAAGCCTGGGGCGTAGCCGCAGACGGCCAGAACTACCGCGGCCAGACCATGCGGGACCTGCGGGAGATCCTCGCGCGGGACAAGGACCTGCTCTGGAGCTTCTTCCAGCCGGAACCCAAGTACCTGGGCGACCCCATCCCCCTGGACACCGCCGACTGAGACCCCATGTTCTCCCCGTGGGAGCGAGCCAAACCCCGCCCGCTCCCACGGTTTTTCTCCCCTCGAAAAATTTTTCTGTTTTCTGAAAACTTTTTTCAAAAACCTATTGACAAATCCGAGAAGATGCGATAGAATAACACTCGTTCCGCAAGAGAGGGACGAAACAAGAAAAGAAATGGACGATTAGCTCAGCTGGTATGAGCATCCGCTTGACGTGCGGGAGGTCACAGGTTCAAGTCCTGTATCGTCCACCACCTTCATCCGAGTTCATTTTGAACTCGGATGTTTTTTATCTTCAAAAGCAGACGCTTCCGATATCTAATCGTGATTTAGTAAATTGTGATTTGAACAACACACACAGTAAAGGCCGGAAGGAACGCTCCCTCCGGCCTTTGTGATTTCTTAGACGATACTTCTTTTCTTTCGGACCCCTGCGGCGCAGGCGATGACAATGGCGGTAAACACCAGCGAAATCACCGCCAGGTAGATCAGCTGGACTCCGCTCCCACTATACCAGGCCGAAAGATTACTGTAAGACAGAGATTCCAACAAGGACATCCCCCAGGACAGACTCAGCCGGACCGGATAAACCACCATCCGCAGCAGCAGAGCCACCACCTGCACCCCCGCCGTCCACAGGATCATCCCGCGGACAGACAGCTTGCGGGTCAGGAAAAGGACAAGAAGGGGGAGCAGGAAGAAGACAAATATATTCCAGAATAACATAAAACAGTACTCCCTTCTTTATTCATAAATTGAATCGATCATCATCTTTATATCATCTTCGGAGAGATTACCCTGGATAAAACACTCTACGTTTCCATTAAGCCAAACAGCGATATAAGTATCTATATTTTTTGCGATATAGTGACAGATATTATGAGTGTAATATTCTTCAACAGGACCAGCACTTTTTTCATAGATTCTTGTACCTGCTTGGGCGAGAGAATCATACACCGTGACATTGATAGAGAAACCACCCTGAGAAGATGAGAAAATAAAATATCGTGTCTCATCATTAAAACCAGAGCATTCTTCTATTTGAATCAATTCTGCTCCCTTTGGATACGCCGTCGGTAAAACAGGTAACTCTGTCAGTTCTTCCGTCTTCCGCTTCATCTGGTCATACGTTGCACTGTCCAGATAAAATGGAGAAACTTCCCCTAAAGAAATAGAAAACGTATGTGCGCTCCACTGGACAAAAGACCTCACTGCATCTTTCGCCATCGCAGAGGGTGCGAACAAACAAGTTGCCAAGCAGATCACCGCAGCCACAGATGCTGCCCATCTCCACTTTTTTCTATGGAATTTATTCTCTTTTTTGTTGCCGGTCTTTTGTGTTTTATCCATATCTGGAACTTCTTCGTTGGATGTAACTGCATTTCTGATGTTCCGTTCTAAGAACATCTCCCAGGCTGTGTCTTCATCAACAGGAAGTTCCTGCTGGGCTTCTCTGGCTTGGATCACCTCCATAATTTCTGGAATCAATGCCATGCTGGCATCGTCGTCCTCGGAGGTAGCAAAATCCCGGCGCAGAAGGTCTTCGAGCTCCGCAGTAGAGAGTTGTTCCAGACCAGGATACTTTTTCGATTTCTCCGTAGGGTATTTCATGGTTTAGAACCTCCTCTACTATATTCATGTCGAGTTTCCGTCCCTTGTTCACATTTTGAAGAAATATTTTTTTCGATTTCTCCATAATTTTTTCGGAACAACTCCTTGCTCCGTTTGACACGCATCGCCAGCGCAGATTTTTTAAGGCCTAAGTCCTCACAAATTTCCTCATACGTCTCTCCATAGAGATACAGACGTTTTAATATATCCATATCTTCTGATGGGATAATTCCCTCCAATTCCAGGTCCGCACCTGGAGCTGGTTGAACCTGTTCTGCCGGAACCCGAAGCAGGCACTCTGCCCATTTTTGATCGTCTCGAACCATGTTTTTAATGACATTTTTCAACGCAATATTGAGCCAAGCGATTGGATTGGGATGCTCCATCAGGATCTCTCTTTTTTCCCAAGCGATTGTGAAAGTTTCCTGAACTGCTTCTTCCGCTCGGCCAAAATCTACCGCATCATTTGCTCTTTGATACAACCAAATAGAGGCAAGACGCAACAGTTCTTTATGATGAGTGCGAATCAACCGCTCATAAAATTCCAGCTGGGTCTCTTCCCTGGAAGACATCTGACTCCCTCCTTTTTCCATCTCTATCTCCAAAATAGCACAGTTTTGTCCGAATGGGAAGCCTAAAATCAAAATTAAAAATCGAACTTGAGAATGAGAGAGAATACAGGAGTTTACGCGAGATTTCAAGAGTTCTTCCGGGTGTAAATTAAAAAAATCAAAAAAGCCGTTGACAGGGGCTTTTTTGCGTATTATAATGTAGCCTGCTGAAAAAACCGGCCCGTGGTTTCTTCTGTGTGATAAGCCAACTTGTCACCTGGGAGAAGCCACCGGCCCTCCTTAAATGTCATGTTAAGGAAACAGAATATTTTATTGGAGGTTCGACCCTATGTCCACTTTTATGGCCAACAAGGGCAACATCGAGCGCAAGTGGTATATCCTTGACGCCGCTGGCAAGCCCCTTGGTAAGACTGCCGCTCTGGCAGCCACCCTGCTGCGTGGCAAGCATAAGCCCGAATACACCCCCCACGCCGACTGCGGCGATTACGTCATCGTCATCAACGCCGAGAAGGCTGTGCTGACCGGCAAGAAGCTGGAGCAGAAGTACTATCGCACCCACTCCGGCTGGGTCGGCGGTCTGAAGGAGACCCAGTACAGCAGACTCATGAAGGAGAAGCCTGAGCTGGCAATGAAGCTGGCTGTTCGCGGCATGATGCCCCGGAACATCATCACCAAGGACTCCCTGACCCGCCTGAAGATTTTCCGCGGTGCTGAGCACATCCACGCCGCCCAGAAGCCCGAACTGTGGGCCGCAGAATAAGGAGGAACAAGACTATGTATAAGAGCAAGAAGCCTTACCATTACGGCACCGGCCGCCGGAAGTCCTCCGTGGCCCGCGTGCACCTGTTCCCCAACGGCACCGGCAGCATCACCATCAACGGCCGTGACATCGACGATTACTTTGGTCTGGAGACCCTGAAGCTGATCGTTCGTCAGCCCCTGGACACCACCGACCTGCTGGGCAAGGTGGACATCGTTGCCACCGTCACCGGCGGCGGCGTGACCGGCCAGGCCGGCGCCATCCGCCACGGCATCTCCCGCGCCCTGCTGGAGATGAACGCCGAGTATCGCCCCGCTCTGAAGGCCGCCGGTTTCCTGACCCGCGACCCCAGAATGAAGGAGAGAAAGAAGTACGGCCTCAAGGCTGCCCGTCGCGCTCCGCAGTTCAGCAAGCGCTAAACTTTATCAAAAGTGGTCAAAAACCCCGGAACTACGCGGTTTCCGGGGTTTTTCCTTTTCAAATGGTTTGACGCAATTTGACAGAACGAAGCCTCTTTTAACCCGTTTTCTATGGGTTAAATGGTGGACAACCACCCCAAAAAGAGGGCTTATGGGTTAAAAAATAGGACAACCGAGACGCGATTTTGGGATGCCAAGGGGATGTTTATTTATACATCTCCAAGAGACCTTTTTCGTGAAAACGGTTTGTCTGAATTTGACCTAATTTGAACAAAAGAGAATAAATCTAATCGCCAAGCGCTCAGTATTTTCTACTGGGCGCTTTTTGCGTTTCCGGGGAATTTCATTCCGGGATAAGAAAAGGCCGTCACTTTCAATTTTTGAAGTGGCGGCTTTTTCTATTTCCAGAAGCCATAGAACAATTCAGAAATGAGGTGAAGTCATTGAACACGCAAATCATCGCCATCGCCAACCAGAAAGGCGGCGTTGGCAAGACAACCACCTGCGCGAACCTGGGGATTGGGCTGGCGCAGGCCGGAAAGAAAGTGCTGCTGATCGACGGGGACCCGCAAGGCAGCCTGACCATCAGCCTGGGCCACCCCCAGCCGGACAAGCTGCCCTTTACCCTGTCCGACGCGATGGGCCGTATCCTGATGGACGAGCCGCTGCGCCCCGGCGAGGGTATCCTGCACCACCCGGAGGGCGTTGACCTGATGCCCGCAGACATCCAGCTCTCCGGCATGGAGGTCTCCCTGGTGAACGCCATGAGCCGAGAGACCATCCTGCGGCAGTATCTGGACACGCTCAAGGGACAGTATTCCCATATCCTGATTGACTGCCAGCCATCCCTGGGTATGCTCACGGTCAACGCCCTGGCCGCCGCCAACAGGGTCATAATCCCCGTTCAGGCGGAGTACCTGCCCGCCAAGGGCCTGGAACAGCTGCTCCAGACCGTAAACAAGGTGAAGCGGCAGATCAACCCCAAGCTCCAGATCGACGGCATATTGCTGACGATGGTGGACAACCGCACCAACTTCGCCAAGGAGATTGCCGCCCTGCTGCGGGAGACCTATGGCAGCAAAATCAAGGTGTTCGGCACCGAGATTCCCCATTCTGTCCGGGCAAAGGAGATCAGCGCCGAGGGCAAAAGCATTTTTGCCCATGACCCTAATGGCAAGGTGGCCGAGGGCTATAAGAATCTGACCAAGGAGGTGATAAAACTTGAAAAGCAGCGCGAAAAAAGTAGAGCTGGCTCCATACGATGATTTGTTTTCCACCGAGGAAAGCCGCCAGGATGCCAAGCTGGAGAAGATACAGGAAATTCCGCTGTCTGAGCTGCACCCATTTAAGGGGCATCCCTTCAAAGTCAAGGATGACGAGGCCATGATGGAGACCGCCGACAGCGTTCGGCAGTATGGTGTTCTGGTTCCGGCGATCGCCCGCCCGGACCCGGAGGGCGGCTATGAGCTGGTTGCCGGTCACAGGCGGCACCGGGCCAGTGAGCTGGCCGAGAAAGAAACCATGCCTGTCATTGTCCGAGACCTGGACGATGATGCTGCCACTATCATCATGGTGGACAGCAACTTACAACGTGAAAGCCTGCTCCCCAGCGAAAGGGCCTTTGCTTACAAGATGAAGCTGGAGGCTATGAAACACCAAGGCGCACGGGGGGACTTAACTTCGTCCCAACTTGGGACGAAGTTGCGTGCAGATGAATTGTTGGCGCAGCAGGCTGGTTCGAGTAGGAACCAGGTGCAGCGCTATATCCGCCTGACGGAGCTGATTCCCGAACTGCTGGATATGGTCGATGAAAAGAAAATCGCCCTCAATCCGGCTTATGAGCTGTCCTTTCTCAAAAAAGAAGAACAGCGGGATTTGCTGGACGCGATGGACAGCGAACAGGCTACCCCCTCTCTCTCCCAGGCTCAGCGACTCAAGAAATACAGCCAGGAGGGACATCTGACCCTCGATATGATGCGCGTCATCATGGGTGAGGAAAAGAAAAGTGATCTCGACAAAGTGACTTTCACCTCCGACACCCTGCGGAAGTATTTCCCCAAAAGCTATACGCCCCAGCGGATGCAGGAAACCATTATCAAACTGCTGGAGGCGTGGCAGAAGAAGCGCCAGAGAGACCAGGAACGATGAAAGGAGCCGCCTATGAGGGATATTTCAGCCCGTGAGCTGAAAGGACACAATATCTTGGCCGTAGAGCGTTTTCAGGACAGCACCCGCTGGATGATCGAGTTTTCCGTTCAGCGCCCTTGTTCCTACGGCTGCCCCGGCGATGATATGCGGCTGTTTCTTACGGAGGACGGGTATCAGGCCGCCCTCGTAAGCCAGAAGCGTCGGGAAATCAAAATCAAGCGGTATGCCCGTGTGATCGAGGGCCATGTGCTCGACTTCAAACCGGACAAGCGCCGCCGCCACCCGTAAACTCATTATCACTACGAAAGGAAAGGAATGAATATGTGTACTGTCCAGAGCATCAAAGATGCCATCCGGGAAAGTTGCCAGTCCCAGTATGATATGGAATCCACCGACATTGACCGGGTTTTGCAGACCCTCCCGTTTTCGGAGCATGAGCCGATGTTCAGTCATCCGCCGAAGTACAAGCGTCCTTACCGGCCCTGGCAGAACAACAAAAACAGCTGAAAGCCACAGTCTTTTTCACGAAGGATTGTGGCTTTTTTCATGCCCTAAAATTAGAAAGGAGTGAAGTCAATGGCCGTTTTTCGCATTGAACGGACCAAAGATTATACCGTGATGAGCAATCATCACCTGCGGAACCACGAACTATCCCTCAAGGCAAAGGGGCTTCTTTCCATGATGTTATCCCTGCCTGATGACTGGAACTATACTACCCGTGGACTTGCGAAAATCTGCAAGGAGGGCGTTGATGCCATCGGCAGTGCGCTGCGGGAGTTGGAAACCGCCGGTTACATCGTGCGGAACCAGCTGCGGGACCAACAAGGCCGGATCAGCGACACCGAGTATGTGATTTATGAGAAACCCCAGCCCAGGCAGCCAGAAACGCCAAGGCCGGATACGGCTGTACCAGATACGGCTTCACCAGATACGGAAAACCCGTATCTGGATAAACCGGATACGGAAAAGCCCGCAGAATTAAATATAGAGAAATCAAATACAGAAAAAACAATTACTTATGGATCAAGTACCGATTCTATTCCCTTCCGGGAGGCAGCGGCAGCACAGCTGCCGGAACGGAAAGGAAGGGATGCGATGTCTGTCTCAGAGATAGAAAATTATCGGGAATTGATTCTGGAGAACATCGAGTATGACTATCTGTGCAGAGAGTTTTCGACCTACCGTGAGGACCTGGACGAGATTGTGGAGCTGATGGTGGAGACCGTTTGTGCCAAACGTAAAACCACTCGGATCGCTGGCAGCGACTTTCCCCATGAAGTCGTGCGCTCCCGGTTCTTGAAGCTGGATAGCGAGCATATCCGATTTGTCATGGACGGTATGCAGAAAAACACCACGGAGGTCCGCAATATGAAACAGTATTTGCTTGCAGTGCTGTTCAACGCGCCCACCACGATCAGCAATCACTACACCGTACAAGTCAATCACGATATGAACACAGGCGGCTGGTAAACAGCCGCTTTTCTGTTGCCCGGCAATACCGGGAGAAAGGATTTTGTCATGAAACGACCTCTTGCCTACATTACGGCTCCCTGGAGCAACAGCCAGTATGAGAACGCCGAGAACGCTGCCACCTACTGCCGCCAGGTGTACGACGCCGGGTATTCGCCCATCTGCCCGGTTCTGTTCTTGTCCACCTTCCTCAAGGACGAGATTCCCCAGGAACACAAGGACGGGCTGGATATGGTGCGAGACTATCTGCGCCGGTCCCATGTGCTGGTGGTCTGCGGCCACGGCATCGACGAGACCGTGAAGAATGACATCGCCACCGCTGAGCGCCTGCGGATCACCGCTACCACCCTGGACGGTATCCTGACTGTGAAAGGCCAGGGACGCGGGAAAGGAGGTGCGCGCCATGCCTGAGCGTAAGACCGTGGGCCAGCTGATGGAGGAAATGCGGCTCAAGGCCGGGGCGCAGAACTACCACGGCCATGAGTACATGGATTTGGAGCGGTTTGCCGAGGACACCCGGCACATGATTATCTTCGATGTGCTGACCGACGATTCCCCGGTGGGCTGGAAAGGTGAACGAACCCGCCTGTTTCTGACGGAGGCCGGATACCAGAAAAGCCTGGAGAACCAGGAAAAGGGTCACATCAAGATTCTCAGCCATGCCAAAGTGCGCCAGGGCCATCTGTACTATGAACGCTCCGATCAGCTGCGCTGAAAGGAGCCTGCCATGCTGAAATACCTGCTGCGGCGGCTGGTGGTCCCGCCTTAGTATCAAGCGCCACCCCTGCAAAATCCGTGGAAAGGAGGCGATGACCTATGCAGGAGGAAGTGGAAAACAGGACTTTGACGCTGGTAGTCAGCGGAACAAAGTTTACCGGGCGGCTGTTTAAGGCCGCCATCACCAAGTACCTTGCCCACCGCAAGGAAAAGAAGCTGCAAAAGCAGAAAAGCCGGGATACCCCCGTGATTCCCCACGGCAAACAGACGGTGAAGCAGCTGATCGGCCAGAATCAGGGCGTTTCCAACATCGAGATCACCGACCCCTCCATCAAGGAGTTTGAAAAGATCGCCCGGAAATACGGCGTTGACTATGCGGTGAAGAAGGACCGCAGCAGCTCCCCGCCCAAGTACCTGATCTTTTTCAAAGGCCGCGATGCGGATGCCCTGACCGCTGCCTTTACCGAGTACACCGGCAAGAAGGTCAGAAAGGCGCAGAAAACAGAGCGTCCGTCCGTGCTGGCAAAGCTGAGCCAGTTCAAAGAGCTGGTGAAACACGCCGTTGTGGACCGGAACAAGCGGAAGGAGCTGGAACGATGAAGATGAAAAAGCAACTTGACATCAAAAAGCTCCTTTTGCTGAATATGCCCTATATCCTGATGGGGCTGTTCGCAACCAACTTCGGTGAAGGATGGCGGATGGCCGTGGGTGCGGACGCTTCGGCAAAAATGCTTTCGTTCTTCTCCACGCTGCCGGTGGCGCTGGCCAGCTGGTGGCCCAGCCTGCACC
>OLOG01000095.1_pt1 | contig 94890 bp, 80 predicted proteins | sample 1672351 | NCBI WGS metagenome assembly OLOG01 (sample SAMEA3136674, study PRJEB25190) | human gut metagenome | biome: human gut; feature: human-associated habitat; material: faeces | place: Austria | collected 2013 | reverse complement strand
GGCTCGTGCGGAACTCGCGATAAATCTCACAGGCCGCGCGCGGGCCCCTGTGGGCGAGCAAGCTGCGGAAACCCAGTCGGTCCTAAATAATATCATTCTGGCTGATGAACTGTTCGCGACAAAGACTCGATGGGCAGCTCCCTCTATGCCCTTTTATAAGTTGCGGTGAAATAGGGACTGAATTTGGGGTTGAATCGTTTAAACAGTCCCTATTTCACCGCAACTTATGGGAGGGATAGAAAAAAGGCGGAGGCCCTGGAGAGGGGCTCCGCCTTATATACAGGGGGCGATGTTATTCGCGTACCGTGGAATTAGACCAAGCGGGCGTTGATCGTCTTGGCGATCTCGGCGGCGTCGGTGGAACCCTTGACGGTGGCACGGAAGTCCTCGTCCATGAGCGCCTCGGCGACCTTGGACAGGATCTTGAGGTGCGTGGTTCCGGCCTGGGCGCCGGGGATGAGCAGGGCAATAGCCACGTTGACGGGAGCGCCGTCCATGGTGTCCCAACCGGTCACGCCGGACTCGTCCTTGACGACGATGACGGCAGCCTCGGTAATGGCATGGGACTTGGCATGCGGGATAGCGAAGCCCTCCATCATGCCCGTGGTGCCCTCGGCCTCGCGGGCCAGGAAGGCGTTCATCACGGCGTCGGCGTCGCTGGCGATACCGGCCTTGACGGCCTGGTTGGAAACGAAGCTCAGAGCCTCGTCACGAGAAGCGAAGTCCTCGGCGACAAAGACATTCTCGACCTTCACGAAGTCGGCAGCCTCGGCCTTGGGGGCCTCTACGGCAGCGGCCTTGGGGGCCTCAACCGGCTTGGCTGCAGGAGCGGCCTTCTGGTTCTTCTCGAAGTCGTACTTCTTGAAGGCTACGAACAGGATGCCACCGACCACAGCGCCGATGAGGATCGCGAGGACCCACAGCGGACCGTTCTCGACAACGGGCAGGACCAGGAAGCCACCGTGAGGCGCCGGATCGTGAACGTTGAACATAATGGTCAGGATCGAAGCGATAGAGGAACCGAGCATCATGATGGGCATGACGGGCCAGATGTTCTTGGTCATGAACGGAATGGCGCCCTCGGTGATGTGGGTGCAACCAAGGATGAGGTTGACGACACCGGCGTCATGGTCCTCCTGGCTGAAGTACTTCTTGCCGACAACGACGGCGAAGGTGGTGATCAGCGGCGGAACGATGCAAGCGGCGGAGACGGCAGCCATGAAGTTGGTGCCGAAGTTGTAAGTGTCGGTGCCAACACCGGCGGCCAGAGCCTCGGTGAGCATAGCGGTACCAGTGACGTAAGCAGCCTTGTTGACCGGGCCGCCCATGTCAAAGGCGCACATGCAGCCAATGGCAAGACCCAGGACAACGGCGCCAGAGGCGGACAGGCCCTTGAGGAAGTCCATCATGGCGGTGTTGATGGCAGCCATGGGGCCGGAAATGCCGAGCATGACCAGGCCGACGATAGCCGTCGAGAACAGCGGGTACAGGAAGATAGCCTTGAGGCCGTCCAGGTTCTTGGGCAGACCGGCAAAGACCTTCTCGAGCAGCAGGATGACATAACCGGCGAGGAAGCCGCCGACGATGCCGCCCAGGAAGCCGAAGCCCACGCCGGTGCCACCGGCGTCGATCATGCCGGTCTCGGCGTTAACAGGCAGGCCCTGGATGGCGATCATACCAGCAACAAAGCCGGGGACGAGCGCCGGGCGCTTGCCGATGGACTCGGCGATGTAGGCGGAAAGCACCGGAACCATAAGGTTCATGGCGATGCCGCCGATGATCTTGAGCATAGCAGCAAAGCTGTTGTAGTCAGACGCCGTCGAATCGAAGGACGTAATGCCCCACAGGAACGAAACGGCGGTCAGAACACCACCAGCAACGACGAAGACCAGCATGTGGCTGACGCCGTTCATGAGGTGCTTGTAGATGATGTGGCCGATGGACTCCTTCTCCTCAACCTCGTCCTCGACATCGGCAGCGGCTGCAACCGTGCTGTCGCCCTTAGCGGCGAGCGCGCGGTCAATCAACTTACCGGCGGCCTCAACGGACAGGGCCTTGGAAACACCAACGGAAACCATGGGCTTGCCGGCGAAACGCTCGGCCTGGACATCCTTATCGGCTGCGACGACGACGGCCTTGGCGCCAGCGATCTCACTCTTGGTGAGCTCGTTCTCGACACCGACCTGGCCATGAGTCTCGACCTTAATGGTCAGACCGCGCTCGGCAGCTGCCTTCTCCAGCGCCTCCTTCGCCATGAAGGTGTGCGCAATGCCGGTCGGGCAACCGGTGGCGGCGATGATGTCAAACTTAGCCATGTGTCCCTCCTTCTTGAGTACAGCGCCCGCGGGCGCTCCCCTACACGCGCTTCGATGCGCGTTTTTCCACAACTGAAAGATACCAACCTACCGTCCGCGTGAGAAGAGCTAAGGTGCAAATCTCCGGTGAAAGGTTCTTTCATAACCGTAAACGGTAGGTGAAAGTTTACCATCAACACTTGAAACGGCAAGGTGTATCTTGTAATTGAAAATGCCCGTATACTATGGCATTGCAAATCAAGCTAGATTTTCATGCCAACCAGGAGCCATCCATGACCGATAGTAGCAAGAGCGCACTTTCCCTCATTAGCACCCATCAGGGATACAGCGAGTCCGAGCAGCGCATTGTCGACTATATATTGGAGCACCAGTCCGAGGCTCCACGCCTCACGGCGGCTCAGCTCTCACGCGCCGCTGCCACGTCCGAGGCGACCGTTTCGCGCTTCTGCCGCAAGCTTGGGTTTGGCAGCTTTCGCAGCTTTCAGTTTTCGTTGGCGAGGGATTTGGAAAGCCAGCGCAACGAGGGCCTGACCGACGAGGTCTCGCTCGACAATATGGAGCAGAGCCTCAAGAACATCCTGGCTGCCAAGGTGAGCGAGCTTAATGCGACTATCGACGGGATCGACCACGATACGCTGGCGGCTGTTGTGCATGCCCTTAAGCATGCAGGGGTTATTGAGTTTGCAGCTGTGGGCAATACGAACGCGGTCGCGCTCGATGCGACGTTTAAGTTTTCGCAGCTGGGCCTGCGCTGCATGGCGAGCACCATTAGCGAGACATCAATCGGCTTTGCGCTCACGTTACGCCCGGGTGACGTCATCGTGATTATCTCAAACTCCGGCAAATCGCGCCGATTGAATCGCATGGCAAAAGCGGCTCGCAACTGCGGCGCAACCGTAGTCGTCATCAGCAGTGACAGCAAATCCCCACTCGCGCGCCTGGCAGACTACACTTTTAATACCGTCAACCACGAAGCGCTGCTGACGACAGGCGACTTTGCGTTCTCCAAGATCAGTGCCACGATGATCATCGAAGTCATCTACAACTTCCTGCTGCCCGAGATTGAAGACGCGCGTGAGCATATCAGCTACTACGAGGAGCTCATCCAGCCGGATAAGGTCGTTGAGTAAAACGCGAAGTGGGACAAAAAATTCAGTCTATTTTGTCCCACCAACACCGCTGATACGGCCTAACCTCGAGCTTCTTCGAGCATCTGCTTGGCGTGCGCCAGGCTTGCCTCGGACTGATCGCCGCTCAACATGCGGGCGATCTCGGCGGTACGCGCTTCACCGGTTACCTCGTCCAAATGCGTCTGGGGAACATCGCCCGGTTCCTTGCTGACGACGTAATGCTTGTCAGCCATGACGGCGACCTGCGCCAAGTGGGTTACGACAATCACCTGATGCGTAGAGGCGAGATCTGCCAGCACGCCCGCGAGCGCACGCGCAGTGGAGCCACCGACACCAGCATCGACCTCGTCAAACACCAGCGTATCGGCACCGTCCGCGTTACCGAGGACAACCTTGCTTGCCAGCATGACGCGACTTAACTCGCCGCCCGAGGCAATGCGGCGCAGGGGACGTGGCGTCAAGCCGGCACCGCTGCGGTATAGCAGCTCGTAGCTCGAAGGACCAACGGGCGTCCATTCAGCACGTGGAAGATCACGTGACTCCCAGACAAGCTCGGCGCCGCCCATCTCCAGGCGAGCCATCTGACGGCAGACCTCGTGGCAGAAGCGAGGGGCCGCCGTATTACGGGCGCGCTTAAGTGCCTTGGCAGCGGCAAACAACTCGCGCTCGGCGCTCCCGAGTGCCTCACGCGCTTTTTTGATCTGTTCATCGCCATCATCGACCAGGGACAGCAGCTCTTGCGAGCGATCGCGCATGGCAAAAACATCGTCCATGGTGGGGCCCCACTGACGCAATAGACCCTTAAGGTCGGAATACCGCTCACGCATGCGAGCGAGCTCGCGCGGGTCGAAGGCGACGCCATCGCGATAGGAACGAAGCTCGTTCGCGCAATCCTCAAGGGAGATACAGGCATCCGAAAGCGCATCGGCAATGTCGCCCAGCTTGCGATCGACGGCAGCCATACGGGAAAGCTCTGCCACGGCACTGTTCACGGCATCGAGCGCTCCCCCTTCGGCAGCAAGCGACGCATGGGCATCGTTAGCCGTGGCAACCAGTACCTCGGCATGTTCGGAGCGCGGCAGCAGTTCCTCGAGTTCCTCATACTCGCCCGGCTTGGGGTCGACCTCGCCGATGCGCTCGAGGGCAAAGCGCGCCTCCTCGACGCGGCTCCCCTGCGCGCGCGAGGCCTCTTCGACACGTCGAACCTCCTTGGCGGCAGCGCGCGATGCTTTAAAGCAGGCACGGTACGCATCCAGCGCCTTGAGCGCAGAGCGCCCCGCCCAGGCATCGACCATCGCAACGTGATGCGATGGATCGAGCAAGCGCTGATGCTCGTGTTGGCCGCACAGATCCATCATCACGCCAACGCGCTCCGAAAGCTCGCGCACGCTGGCGATGCGGCCGTCAATCTTCACGCGGCTGCGGCCCTCGGCAGAAAGGCTACGCTGCACGGTAAAGCCCTCCGTGTCGTGCGGCCCGTCAAACAGGCGCGCCTCGACGCTCGCCAGCGCCTCGCCCTCGCGCACCGTCGACGAATCCGCGCGCTCGCCCAAAATAAGCTTGAGCGCCGAGAGCAGCGCAGTCTTGCCGGCACCGGTCTCACCGGTCAGGACAGTCAGGCCGGCACTCGGTACCAGCGTCGCCTCGCGAATGAGTGCAATGTTAGAAACCTGCAGCTCATCGATCATGACGGACTCCGTAGAATACGCGGCTCACCGAGTTATAGAAGCTCTCGGGGCCGTAATCCAGCAGCAGCACATCACCGGGCCCACGACGCACCGCCACGCTCTCAACGGTGCCATCACAGGTAATAAACTGTCCATCGATAGCGATCGCCGGAACGCTCGGACGGTCATCAGACATAAAGATTTCGACGACATCACTCGGCGAAGTCAAGAAGGCACGGGCCTGAATGGTGTGCGGCGCAATGGGTACGCAGACCATGCCCGTATAGTCGGGGCTCACGATGGGGCCACCGGCACTGAGCGCGTAACCCGTAGAACCAGTCGCCGTCGAAACGACGACACCGTCACCGCGTAGGCGGTCGATATGATGGCCGGACACCGTGATGTCGAACTCGACCATATCGGACAGCGGACCGCGGGTAAGCGCCATGTCGTTGAGGGCGAAGGTGCGCACGACATCCTTCGTACCGTCTTCGCGCACGGACACGATATCCGCGGCGATGGTAGCGCGACGGCTCACATGCAGCTCGCCGGACAGGGCGTCGCTCACGACCTGCAGAATGTCGCGCTCCTCGGGACTCGCAGCCGTCAAAAAGCCCAGGTGACCATAGGAAAGACCGAGGATAGGAATCTCGCGATGGTTGAGGATGCGGGCAGCGCGCAGCAACGTACCGTCGCCGCCGAGCGTAATGACCAGATCGGAGCCGTCGATATCAGGCGTGCTTTGAATCTTCGATCGCTGGTCGGCAGCCCATGCGACCTCATAGCCCTGGCGCGTCAGCCAAAGCTCGAGCATCAGGCCGCTCTCGACCGCCTCTTGCTTGTAGTAATTGGGAACCAGAAAGACCTTCATAGCGTTGCAGCTTTCTCGCTCAAAACTGATACCTGGGATTGCAGCACGTCTTGCGAGCGGTCGCCAGATTCAAATCTCGTGCCGTACAGGAAAAACTCAACGTTGCCCTTGGCACCATGAATGGGCGACACGCACACATCGACCGGGAACAACCCCTTGGCAGCAAAGAGCTCAACCGCCGCCACGAGCGTATCGCGGCGCACAGCGGGATCGGTCACAATGCCGCCCTCGCCCACCAGCGCCGCCGGAGCTTCAAACTGTGGCTTTACGAGCGTGCAGAATGCACCCGTAGGCGCCAGGCACGCCAGTACCGCATCGATAATGTTCGCGATGCTGGTAAACGAGACATCACACACAGCCAGGTCGATGGCGCCGGCATAGCCAAGCTCAGGCAGCTGCGTCACGTTTGTGCGCTCATGCAGCGTCACGCGATCGTCCTGACGCAACGACCAATCGAACTGGGCGCGACCCACGTCCACAGAGACAACGGTCGCAGCTCCGCGCTTGAGCAGGCAATCGGTAAAACCCCCGGTAGAGCAGCCCACATCCAAACAGGCAAGGCCCGTCGGATTGATACAAAACGCATCGAGCGCGCCCTCGAGCTTAAGGCCGCCGCGCCCAACGTACGGAATGCGCCCCTTAACGTGCAGTGGCAGGCCAGGCGTCACCTTAAGGCCCGGAGAGGTCAAACGCTCACCGCCGCTCGAAACCAAGCCGGCCATAAGAGTGCGAAGGGCATCCGCGCGATCGGCGCAGATGCCCTGTGAAATCAGTTCGTCATCGAGACGCACGCGTTTCATGAATGCCATCAACCATTCGTATCCGGTGATGCGGCCTGCCCATCTTGAGACTCGCTTGCCGCATCCTCATCGTATTCCTGCTCGAGCTTGTCGGCCTCACGCGGCGTCAGCTCAAACTTGTCGACCATATCGACCGCACGGGAACCCAGCTCAATCGCCTCGTCAAACAAATCGAGCGAACGCTCCAAGGACGTATCCTTGGAGCGAACGGTGGCGATGATCTGGTCCAGGCGATCCGAGATCTCATCGAAGTTGCGGACGGAACCCTCTGGCATGGCTACTCCTCGACGGAGTCGGCCTCGACGGCCCCAGCAGCGTCCGCGTCCTCGGCAAGTACACCGGCAGCAGCCTGAGCAGCAGCGACCTTGGCGGCTGCCTCGGCAGCCTGTGCCTCCTCGCGAGCGCGATCCTCGGCCAGCAGCTCTTGGTACAGGTCCTCGCCCGGCAGTTCCTCGCTGCGAGCGATCTTGCCCAGCACGCCGTTGACGAACGAAGCGGACTGGTCGGTGCCATAGGCCTTGGCAAGCTCGACGGCCTCGTTGATGACGATGGCGTCCGAGACCTCTTCGTCGGTAAGGAAGCGCATCTCGTAGACGGCGATACGCAGCAGGTTGCGGTCGGCGCCGGGCATGCGCATAAGATCCCAGTTCTTGGCGACGGCGCGCAAGGCACAATCGATGCGATCAATGTGCTCGTAGGCTCCGCGGCAAAGCTCCAGCGCATAGGGGTCGAGGGGACCCTTCGAGATCAGGAAATCGCCCTCGAGGACGCGCTCGAGCGGGCTGTCCGTGGCCTCGGCCTGGAACAGCAGCTGCAGCGCCTGACTGCGGGCAAGCGTGCGCCCGCGATAAACCTTAAGGCTCAAAGGTTACTCCTTGGGGAAAACGAGACCGTCGATGCAAACGTCAACGCGCTCGACCTCGACGCCCACCTGGGCATCGATGGCGGCGACCACGGCGGCGCGAACGGCCTCGGCGAGTTTCTTGAACGGATAGCCAAAGAACACCACGACACGCACGGTGAGTGCGAGCTTGTCGCCGACGACCTCGGCCTCGACCGCCGGCTCAGAAGCCGGGGCCTTGGACGAGAGCATCATGGAGACAAGGTTGGTGGCAAGGTCCTTGACGCCAACGGAGGCGATGCCCTCGACATCCGACACGGCGCGCGAGACGATGGCGGTCAGAACATCGGGCGAAATGCCGATGCCGTCAATCTTGATTTCCTGGGGCATGAGTCCTCCTAGAAGAGTTGGTTGCTAGACGCGGGAGACGAACTTGCCGTCGCGGGTGTCAACCTTGATGACCTCGCCCTCGTTGAGGTACATGGGGACCTGGATGACAGCGCCGGTGTCGATCGTGGCCGGCTTGGTGGAACCCTGGACGGTGTCGCCCTTAAAGCCCGGGTCGGTCTGGACGATGGTGGTCTCGATGAACATCGGCGGGGTCACGCCCATGAGCTCATCGTCGGCAAAGAGCAGCTGGCAGATGTCGTTCTCGCGCAGCCACTTGGAGTTCTCGCCCACCATGTCCTCAGGAACGGGAACCTGCTCATAGGTCTCATTGTCCATGAAAATGTAGTCGGCGCCATCGTTGTAGAGGTACTGGAACTCACGGGTGGTGAGCATAACGCTCTCGAACTTGGTGCCGGCGTTGCAGGTGTTCTCGACGACGCGGCCGCTCTTGATGTCGCGGGTCTTGTAGCGCACAAACGCGCCGCCCTTGCCCGGCTTGACATGCTGGAACTCGACGATGGTGTAGACCTTGTCCTTAATGCGGAGACCGAGGCCGTTCTTGAAGTCGGCGGTAGAAATGGTAGGCATAGCGACCTTTCTTGTTATGGGCAGAACGCGCAAGCGTCCAAATTACATACGACCGAAATTATACACTTGCAGACGGCGCCTGCAGCGAGCGCATAAAAAGAGAACGCGGGGCGCCCGAATTACTCCGGACGCCCCGCCCCAAAAATCTATCGAAATGGGCTAGCAATCGATGACGTGCAGGTCGTGCGGGGTCTTGGTGAAGGGCTCGTAGCCGTTCTCGGTGACCACGCCGTAGTCCTCCAGGCGCACGCCGCCCACACCGGGCAGATACACGCCGGGCTCCATGGTGATAACCGAGCCGACCTCGATAGTGTTCTTGCTGCGGTTGAAGTTGGGCAGCTCATGGATGTCGATGCCCACGCCGTGGCCCAGACCATGGTTGTAGTAATCGCCATAGCCGGCATCACCGATGATCTTCTTGGAAAGCTTGAAAATGTCGTTGCCCTCGACGCCCGGATGGATGGCGGCGACGCACTCCTCGTGCGTACGGCGCACGAGCGCGTACAGGTCGAGCTGCTCCTGCGTGGGCTCGCCCATCACGACGGTGCGCGTCATATCGGAACGATAATCGCAGTAGCCCGCACCGTAATCCATGAGGACAAAGTCGCCCTTCTCAATCACGCGGTCGCTCGGCACGGCATGCGGGTTGGCGGTGTTGGGGCCGCTCGCCACAATGGAGCCGAAGGCCAGGCTGTCGGCGCCGTTGGCGAACATAAAGTTCTCGAGCTCGTTGCGAACCTGCTTCTCGGTCATACCGGGCTTAATAAAGCCGAGCATATGCTGGAAGGCGGCGTCAGTGATCGACTGCGCATGCCGCATGAGCTCGATCTCCTCGGCGTCCTTGATGGCGCGCATCTTACGGATGTCGTCATGCATCAGCGGCAACATGCAGGCGACGGAACGGTCCTCCAGACCACGCTGAATACCCTGGTAGAAGTTGATCTGCATGTCGTCCTCGACAGCGCAGACGCGGCACTTGTTGGCTGCGATCTTGCCGGCGACCCAACCGGGGATGGTGCCCTCGTCCATGTCGTAGACCCAGAGGCTGCCGGCGGGCGTGTTCTCCTCAAAGCTGTTGAGGTAGCGCGAGTCGGTATGGAACAGGCACTGGTCAGCCGTAATAAACGCCGCGTGCGGGAACTCGAAGGTGTAATCGAAGACGCCCTTCACGCCCGTGAGCCAACGAAGATTGGCCTCGTCGCGTACCACGATAGCGTCGTAGCCGCGCTCGACCATCAGGGCACGGACACGTTCGATACGACCGGCAGGACCGGCAGCAAACTCAGACATGCAGATTCCTTTCTTATTGTCTCTATAAAGACGGGACGGATCTCAACCGAACGACGGAATCGCATGCGATCTGCAATCGATTGGAAACCCGTCCCTCAACATGATACGAAAGACGATGGATGTCAATAAATCTTAGAGAAGTTCTTTGCGAGAAGCCAAGTAGGCGTGAGCATGGCGCTCAAGAACCTCGTCCTCAACGCTCGTTAGACGAATGGCGCCGAGTGCCGCGGGCAGCGGCAACATACTGCGGTTCGAGCGGGCGAACTGCTGTTTGCGGAACTCCTCGATAAACGCGGTGGGCTCCAGATCGAAGGCAAGCTCCTCGATGCCAAAGTCCTCCAGGCAGTCATCGACCTCAAAAACGTAATCGATATCGAAGTCGCAAGCATCGTGGGCAACGCGCGCCTCAAAACGCATGCCCTCGGACAACAGCTGGTAGGCAGGGATCTGCGTAGCGGCATCGCCCAAGCAGGCGCGCAGGGTACGCTCCCCCGTCTTACCAAAATCGAGCGCATGACGGGCGCTCGGGTTCGTGGCCATCAGTACGTCCTTGCGGGCAGTCTGAGACCACTGAACGGCATTAACGAGCGCGACCTCCTCGCCCGCGAGAATCTCGGGGACGGTCTCAGTAAACTGATTCCAGCGGGACTTGCTGCTCGAAAGCATGGTGCCAACAAGTACCACATAGCCGAGCTTGAGGTCCTCGGGGTCCGCCTCGCGAACAAGGTCGAGGTCACACACGACCAGGCCCGGCTCGGGACGGAACGCGATAGTGGGAAGCGCATTCGCCGACGAGGCGACGAGCGGCTTCATAGTCGTCGCGACCGTGAGCATGGCGTCGAACGTGGTCGGCAGCAAGGCGCACTCGGTGCGACCGCACCACTGATTGGCACACCAGCAAACAACCGAGCAGGTCGCCGTGTCGCCGACAGCGACAACGAGATCGTCGCAGGTAATGCCGTTAGCCGACAGGGCGCCAAAGACGGTATCGGCATCGGCCAGCGTAGCGCCGGCAGGAGAAACCTCAAGGGCGAGCAGCGACACGGCAAACCCGGCGTCGACCAGCGCATGCTCGACGACCTCGCCAAAACGCTCGGATGTGGCGTCGTTCCAAACCACCATCGCGCGCTTAGGCTTGCCCACAGCCGAGGCAAACATGCGCGACAGCTCCTCGAACGCGCCCAATCCGACGCGGACATCGACACTGCGGTTTTGGAAATTGATAAGTTGACGGCGAATCATAGCAGTCCACGCTCCAAAAGCATTTCGGCACAAAGGTAGGAAACGTCCTCGAAGGACTTGTTGCGAATATCAAGGGTAATATCGGCGGCCTGGCGATACAGCGGACGGCGATGCTCAAACAGGCGCGCAGCATGCTCGGGCGAGCGGAAATCAGGCCGGGTATCGGAGCGGCGAATCTGGCGCAACGAATCCTCAAAGTCGCCTTCGAGGTACACGCAGGTACCCATCTCGTGCATCAGCTCAATGTTTACCGGCGTCTCGACGATGCCACCCCCGCACGATACCAACAGGCTGCGCTCGCTTTGAAGCGAACGGAGTGCCGAGGTCTCGAGCTCGCGAAAACGATCCTCGCCTTCGGTCTTAAATATCTCGGTCACCGACTTGCCGCATCGACGCACAACCAAACGATCGGTATCGATGAATCGACGCTTGAACATAGTGCCCACGTTGCGCGCAAGCGTCGACTTGCCCGCGCCCAAAAAGCCGATAAAGAAGATATGGTCACAGCCGTGTTTGATGTGCTGAGACATGGCGAAACCTATTCCTCGCAGGGAAGGTCGCGCAGGGCCCGGCGCTCAAAGATACGGAAGATCTGCGTGTACCACAGGTCCTGGGTTGCCTGCGGCTTGACAAGAATGGTATCGACGCCGGCGAAGTTGCCGCTCCACACGTCCGTGTAGAGCTGATCACCGATCAGCACCGCCTCGTCGGCCGTGGCGCCGAGGCGCTTAAGACCCGCCTTGAGGGCAAACGGCGCCGGCTTCATGGCGTGGCTGATGGCCTCGAGTCCCAGCTCGCGTGCAGAGCTCATGACCTGGTCGCGATGCCAGTTGTTGGACACCATGCACAGCTTAAAGCCTTTGGCGCGGGCGGCATCGAGCCAGGCGGAAACCGCGGCGGGAACCTGCTCGGTGTCGCGCGGCACCAGGGTGTTATCGCGATCGAGCAGAATGGCGCGTTTGCCGTCGGCCCACAGGGTATCAAGGTCGATGCGATCGACTGAGGCAACGTAACGTTTGGGGCTAAAAATCCTCATGCTAATTCCAAGACTGTTGATGCTCTTCGTAGGTTTGCGAGAAGTACTCCTCGTCCTGCGTAATGTAGAAATACAGGTCATCGGAGTCGGTCGGCTCAAGCGTGGCCTTGAGTGCCTCGAGCGACGGAGAGCAGATGGGCGTGGGTGGCAGGCCCTCATGCTTATAGGTGTTATACGGACTATCGCTCTGCAGGTCGTCGGCGGTAACCTCGCCACCGGTGACATACATCATGGTCGCATCGCTGTTGAGATAGCGCAGACCGTCGAGCTTGCCGGCAAGGCGGTTGTAGAAGACCGAGGCCACGTGCGCACGTTGATCGGCGTTGAGGCCCTCGCGCTCAACGATAGAGGCCAAGTTGACGATGTCGTAGTCGGACATCTCCACGCCGTAGCGTTCCTTGATCTTGGCTTCGCAGCTCGCAAAGTCAAGCGACTTGTACTCGGTCTTAAACTGATCGAGCATGGCGCGAATCACGTCATCGGCCGTCGGCGAATCGCCCAGCGAATAGGTCTTGGGGAACAAGAAACCCTCGAGCGAATCGTTGGCGGCGCCCTTAAGGAAGCTATAGTCGTCAACGTAGTTGGAGGCCTTGGCCTGGTTGAGGAAGTCTTCCTTAGAGATGCTGTCGTAGGCCTGGGCCACACGGTCGGCGACTTGATCGACCGTTAGGCCCTCAGGGATAGTCAGCGCATTGGAGCCCGCGTTGGGGCCTTCCATGAGCTGCTGAACAACCTTGGTCGCATCCATGAGTGTGGTGAACGAATAATCACCAGGCTTGAGCGACATATCGGCGTTGAGCTTTTTCACCGCCGCATAGTAATCCTTGGGATTTTCGACGATATGATTCTCGGAGAGAATCGAAGCGATGCTGTCACCCGAGGCACCATCGGGAATCGTGATAGTAACCTGCTGGCCTGCAACGACTTTCGCACCCTCACCGCCAAAGAAGCCCTTGACGGCTGGCACGACAAAGAAAACGATCGCGACAAGCGCAAGCACGGCAACAACGCCACCGATAATCATAGGCACCGGGGAGCTTTTCTTTTGAGCACCGCGACGAGCATGCGTGTTGTAGCTCGAGCGGGTCGCCGGAGCAACGCCATGCGAACCACGAGCGTGATGCGAATGCGATTGGGGGGCCTGCGTTCGCTGGGTAGGTGCCTGCTGCTTAAAGCGGATGCCGCCTGCAGGCTGGGCCGTACGAGCAGTGGGCTGCTGAGCCGCGTGAGAAGCCGAATGCTGAACCGAACGAGCAGAAGGCTGCTGACCCGTCTGTTGAACAGGTTGGGCCGAACGAGAGAAGGACTGCGCCGGGCGCGCGGCAGGCTGAGCTGCGCGCTGCGTCGGCTGTGCCGGACGCTGGCCAGGCTGGGCAGGGCGCGACGCCGGCTGCTGTGTACGATTCGGCTGGCGCGGATCGGAAACACTAGGCATGCGAAACCTCCTCGTTTTTACGATCGAGCCACGTCTGCAAAAACAGGCTGGCGGCAATCATGTCGATCTTGCCCCTCATCTGCTTTTCGTTGAGTCCCTGCTCGCGCAGGATACGCTTGGCCTCTTGCGAGGACAGACGCTCGTCCTCAAACTCCAACGGAAGATCGAGCTCGTCGGCAATCTTTTGCGCCACGGCGGCAACGCGCTCGGCCTGAGGGCCGGGCTCACCGGCCATGGTCAGGGGACGTCCGCTTACCAGGATGTCGGGCTCATAGTCCTCAACCAGGTAGCGGAACGTCTTGGCCATACCGGTGACCTCGGCAGCCGGAAGCACCTTGACAGGCATCGCCATCTTGCCATCACGGCTCGAGACGGCGATGCCAATCCTGGTCTCCCCTATGTCCAGCGCGAGCGCAACCACAGCGACTTCTTAGATTCTTAGGCGCCGAGCGCGGTCTTGGCGGCCGCGAGGGCATCGGCGATGCCGGCAGCATTCTTGCCACCGGCCTGGGCCATGTTGGGACGACCGCCACCGCGACCGTCGACCAGACCCGCGATCTGCTTGATCACGTTACCGGCGTGGAAACCGGCCTTCACAGCGTCATCGGAGCCGGCAGCGAGCAGGGCCGGAGTGCCCTTCTCAGTCACGCTGGCGACGACACAAGCGACAGGGCCGGCGACCTTCTGATGCACGGTATCCCATACGTTGCGCAGGTCGGCAGCCTCAAGGCCCTGGAGCCCAGCGACAACGAGCTTATAGCCGTCGAGCTCGACGGCGCTCTCGATGGCGCTGGAGATGGCGTCGGAGGAGCCACCGGTCAGAGCCTTCTTGAGCTTATTGGACGTCTCGCGCAGCTCGGCCTGCAGGTTCTCCACGCGAGCGGGAACCTCATCCACGCGGCACTTGAGCGCAGTAGCAGCGGCGTCAACGAGTGCCAGGCGGTCGGCCATATAGTCGAGGGCACCTTTAGAGGTCACGGCCTCGATACGGCGGACATTGGAGCCCGTGGAGGACTCGGAAATGATCTTGAACAGGCCGATCTCGGCGGTGTTGGCAGCGTGCGTGCCACCACAGAGCTCGCGGGAGAACGGCTGGTCCTCGGCGCCCACGGAGACGACGCGGACGACATCGCCGTACTTCTCTCCAAACAGAGCGACAGCGCCGGCGGCCTTAGCCTCGTCGATGCCCATGACACGGGTCACGACCGGCTTGGAAGCGAAGATCTGCTGGTTGACCAGGTCCTCGACAGCCTTGAGCTGCTCGGAGGACAGAGCCTCGAAGTGCGTGAAGTCAAAGCGCAGGTGCTCGGGCGTCACCAGCGAGCCGGCCTGGGAGACGTGCTCGCCCAGGACCTGCTTAAGAGCAGCGTCGAGCAGGTGCGTGGCGGTGTGGTTGCGGCGCAGGAAGCCACGGCGCTCGGCGTCGAGCGCGGCGGTCACGGTAGCACCGACGGCCAGCGTGCCCTCGGCAACGTGGGCGACGTGAGCATACAGGCCGTTGTGGTTCTTGGTATCGGAAACGGTCAGCGAAACGCCCTCGGCGGAAAGCTCGCCGGCATCGCCCTGCTGGCCACCCATCTCGGCATAGAACGGAGTGCGGTCGAGAACGACCTCGACGTCCTCGCCCGCGGCAGCGGACTCGACGGACTCGCCGTTGCGCACGATGGCAACAACCTTGGCGCCCTCGATCACATCGTTGTCATAGCCGTCGAACTCAGTCGCGGCGACCTTGTCGGAAAGCTCGACCCAAACGTCGTTGAAGCTGCCCCAGGCGTCGCCTTTGGCATTGGCGCGGGCGCGGGCCTTCTGGTCCTCCATGCAGGCAGTGAAGCCGTCCATATCGACATCGTGGCCAGCGGTGCCGGCGATCTCGACGGTCAGGTCGATGGGGAAACCAAAGGTGTCGTGCAGCTTAAAGGCAACATCGCCCGGAAGCACAGCACCCTCGGCAAGCGCTGCCAGGGCCTCGTCCAGATAGACGCGGCCGTTGTCGAGCGTCGTGGAGAAGCGCTCCTCCTCGGAGGCGACGATACCCTTGACGAGCGCGACATTCTTGAGAAGCTCGGGATAAGCCTCGCCCATCTGAGCGTTAACCTCGTCGATGAACTTGGTCAGGAAGGCGCCCTCGATGCCCAGCAGGCGACCGTGGAACACGGCACGACGGAGCAGGCGGCGAAGGACGTACTCGCGGCCCTCGTTACCGGGAAGGATGCCGTCCGAGATCATAAAGTCGACGGCACGGGAGTGGTCGGCGATGATACGCAGGGAGCGGCTGGCGCCGGAGTAATCGTCGGCGTCATAGGTCTTGCCGCTAATCTTCTCGCCCAGCTTGATGAGGTGCTGCATCAAGTCGCCGTCGTAGTTGGCGGTCTTGTGCTGCATGATGGCGGCCATGCGCTCCAGGCCCATGCCCGTATCGAGGTTGCGGTGCGGCAGCTCCGGCATGGAGCCGTCCTCCTGGCGGTCATACTGGGTAAAGACGAGGTTCCAGAACTCCAGGAAGCGGTCGCAGTCGCAGCCGGGCTTGCAGTCGGGACTACCGCAGCCGACCTCCTCGCCCATGTCAAAGTAGATCTCGGAGCAGGGACCGCAAGGGCCAGTGGGGCCAGCGGCCCAGAAGTTGTCGTCCTCGCCCAGGCGGGAGATGTGGTCCTCGGCAACGCCCAGAGAACGCCACACGTCGTGGGTCTCGTCGTCCTCGGTAAAGACGGTAAAGTACAGGCGGTCGAGCGGCAGCTTGAACTCCTTGGTGATGAGCTCAAAGGCCCAGGCGCAAGCCTGCTGCTTGGAGACGCCGCCAAAGGAGAAGTCGCCGAGCATCTCGAAAAAGGACAGGTGACGGCCGTCCTCGCCGATGCAATCGATGTCGTTGGTGCGGACGCACTTCTGGCAGGAGATAGCGCCGATCTCCTTCATGGTCTTCTTGCCCTGGTAGTACTCCTTAAACTGGTTCATGCCGGCGTTGGCAAGCAGCAGCGAAGGATCGTCGGGGACGAGGGACGAAGAAGGATAGAGCTTAAGACCGCGCTCCTCAAAGAAGTTGAGGAACTTGGAGCGAATCTCGGCCGTAGTCATTGACGGGTAGTCAGCACTCATAGAGGGAATCTCCTCGGTTTCACATCGAAACAGTTCAAACGTAACGATATTACCATCCCACCGCGCAAGTGCAAAAAAGAGGGCCGGCACAATGCCGGCCCTTCAGCGAAATTGCATGTTAGCGCGTATGAATATTAATCCGAATTACCCCGCTAGTTGTCATCATCGTCCACGGAGCCGTCGATGCCGGTTTTGGTGTCGTCATCCGTGTTGGAATCGTCATCCTTAGCGAAGGGGTTCTTGAAGAAGCCCGTCGCATCGGGCTGCAGACCAGAGAGCTTGATCCAGGGATTATCGAGATCGGGCTTGGGCATGGCCTTGGCCTCGGGCGCAGTCTCGTTGCCGATGAGCTCGGACTCGTAAATGAAGGTGTCGTCGCCGAGCGCGTCGTAGGCGGCAACCGGGTTGCCATCGGCATCGCGGTACGGTGTGCCCTTAAACACGGCGCCGTCATAGGCCACAAGCTGGCGGCCGGTCTCATTCTCGAAGTAGTACACGAAGATACCCTTGAGGGCCGCGCACAGCGGGATGGCAATAATCATGCCGATGGGGCCCATGAGTGCCGAGCCAATAACGAGCGCCGTGAGGCTCATGATGGGATGCACCTGCACCGAGCTCTGCATGACCTTAGGAGAAATCACGTTGTCGGTGACGTTTTGCGCGACCATCGTCACGATAAGCGTCCATAACGCCAACATGGGGCTGAACATGAAACCGAGCACCGTGGCGATTGCTGCGCTCACCCAAGGACCGACGACCGGAACCAAATGCATGATGCCGGTAAAGATAGCCATGAGCGCCGCATACGGATGGCCGATGATCATAAAACCGATAAAGGCCAAGATGCCGCCGCAGATAGACGTCACGACCATACCGCGCATGTAGCCGCCGACAGAGCGAGAAAGGATGGCGACCATAAAGCGGTACGAGGTCTCCTTCTCCTGACCGATGATGGTGCAGATTTCGTGGTGCATGCGAGGGTAGTCGCAGGCCATCCAGTAGGCAAGCACCAGACCAAGGAAGATCACGAACAACTGCGAAGCCGTATTGGTGATGAGCGGGAACACACCGCGGCCAAGCTCGGCAGCGATCTGAGACACATACTTCGATGCCACGGTAACCAACGACGAAAGATTATCGTCCAAATACTCCTTGAGCGGCGTGTTGTTGAGCGTCTTGGCATGCGAGATCATCTCATTGAGGTCGCCTCCCGCAACACGAAGCTGCTCGGGCAGGCGGCTCAGGACTTCCATGATCTGACCAAAGAGAATCGGCGACAAGATACAAACGACACCGACGAGCACGGCAACAACAACAATAAGCGCGATAAGCGAACCGATGCCGCGATTCACGCCATGATGCTCGAGCCAGTTGGTGATCGGGGACATCACAAAGGCAATGATGGAACCAACAGCGAGAAACTCGATAACCGGCGCCAGGATGCCCATAAGGTTAAAGATGACAGCAGCAATAACAATGCAGCCGACAACAGCCCAAATGCGAAGCGTCAGAATGCGGGTGTCGCGCAGCACGCGATCGGTTTGTTGGGGGTGCTCACTCATGAACGAATCATCACTCCGTCGGGGTCGATCTTGTCCTGAATCTTCTTAAGCGTGCGGCGCAGCAGACGCGAAACCTGCACCTGAGAAATACCCAGCTTCTTGGCGATCTCGATCTGGGTCATGCCCTTCACAAAGCGCAGCTCGATCACCTCGCGCTCGCGCGGCGAGAAATCACGGATGGCTTCCTCGATCACTAGGCGGTCATCGGTAAAGTCGAGCTCGTTGTCGTCGTCGGCGTAACGGTCGAGAATCGAAGGGGCATCGTCGGAATCGGACGCACCAGGAGCCTCGATGGGCACCGAGGTATAGGCCGAAGACGATTCCATAGCCTCGAGGACCTCATCGACAGTCACATCTAGATACTCAGCGATCTCCTCAACCTTGGGCGAACGCTGCAGCTCGTTGGTAAGTTTGTCAGTAGCCTGGTTGACCTTGGCCGAGAGCTCCTGCAGACGACGCGGTACGCGCACACTCCAGCCCTTGTCGCGAAAATGGCGTTTGATCTCGCCCAGGATAGTGGGTGTCGCAAACGTCGTGAACTCGAGTCCGCGCTCGGGGTCAAAACGGTCGATAGCCTTGAGCAAGCCCAGATAGCCGACCTGCATGAGGTCGTCGAGCGGCTCGCCGCGATTCTTAAATTTGTTGGCAAGAAACCTTACCAGGTTCATATGGGACATGACGAGCTGCTCACGGGCGTCCGGATCACCGGTCTCCTTGTAACGACGAAACAGCTCGCGGGTTTTCTCCTTGTCCCAAGCGGTCTTGCCGCTCCGGGAACGTTCGGTCATATTAGATATCCGCCTTGAGGTCGAGGGAAAGCGTCAGGGGCGCCGTAGTCTTTTCGTAGGAGTCGCACACGCTCGCGAGGATGAGCTCGGCATACACCGCAGCCTGGTCGTCTTCATCGACCGTAGCCTGGTCGCCAAAGGTAATAGTCATGCCAACATGGGTCTCATCGACATCGAATTTGATGGTGATGTCATCGCAGTCGACCGCGGTGCAACCAAAGATGAAAGCCTCCTCAGCAGCCATGCGGATGTCCTCGATGCGATCGACAGACATAGAGCACAGGGCACCAACGTTGGCTGCCGTCATGCGCACAAGGCGAGCGAGACGCGGGTCACCGGCAACGGTCAGCGTGATAGGGCAGGTTGCTTCGCTACTCATCGCAGGACTCCTCAGAGGTCTCGGCGGGCGTATAGGTGTAATACTGAGCCGGCTTGGCTACAGACTTCTGACCATCATCGTCGGCCGCGGCAGCCTCGTCCTCGCCAATTAGGACGTGCTCGGTAGGCAGCTCGGCCTCCGCAGCGGCAGCGGCGAGCTTGCGATCGGCGTCGGCTGCAGGAGCCTTCACCTTATTGAAGAGCTTCTGCACAGCACCGGCGGCAGAGTCGGTCACGCTAGACACAGCATTGCTGGCCTCGGCCATGCTGCCCGTAACCTCAGAAATGTCGCGAACCACGGCTTCGACCTCTACGAGATTGGAGGTAAGGGCATCAACTGCCGTCTTGCTCGACTTAAGCAGCGGCTCCATCTGGGCAAGTGCCGGCGTAAGCTCATCGACAGCGCCATCGAGCTTTGCCACCACAGGCTGAGCCTCGGCGATGGTGTTGTTGAGGTCGTTCACGGTCTTATCGAGCGAGTCGACAACATTGCGGGTCTTGCGCAGGGTAAGCGCGAGCTCAGCGATGGCCCACACGCCGGCAACGGCGAGCAGCAGCAGGGCGATTTGAATGGGACTCATACAAGCCTCCCAAAGGAATCGATATACAGACGCTTTTCATGGTACCCCAAAGGGGACCGAACATGCCAAGAGTAGCAACGTGGGACAAAATTATCAGCAGCTACTTCGGTGCATTCCCGCTGCGGTCGCGCTCGCTTTGCTCTACGCGCCACTCTTCCCAGCCGCGCCCGGCAGGCTGCCAGAACGCACCGCGCTCCAGCCCCTCGGGCAAATAGCGCTGATCGACCCAGCCTTCGGGATAATCGTGCGGGTATTTATACACACCGTAGTCGTCGCTGCCTGGGCGATGGCGATCGCGCAGATAACTCGGCACCTCGCGAAGCCCACTAGAATGGATATCGGCCAACGCCGCATCAATCGAAGCCTCACACGCGTTGGATTTAGGGGCCAAACACACATAGAGTGCAGCCTGAGCCAGGTTAATGCGGCACTCGGGATAGCCAATGACCTCGGCAGACTTAAACGCGGCATGCGCCACCAAAAGCGCCTGTGGGTCAGCGTTGCCAACGTCCTCAGAGGCCTGAATCATAATGCGGCGAGCGATAAACTTAGGATCCTCCCCCGCATCAATCATGCGCGCGAGCCAATAGATTGTGGCATCGGGGTCGCTACCGCGCATGGACTTAATAAACGCACTGATGATGTCGTAGTGCATGTCGCCGTTTTTGTCATACGAAAATCCACGACGCGGGTTGGCGATCTTCACGTCATCCACGGTAATGGGATAGCGCTCCCCCGCCACGGGCGCTGGCGTTCCCTCGGTATCGGGACGCGTGACGGCAATCTCGCTCGCAAGTTCGAGCGTCGTGAGCGCCGAGCGAGCGTCACCCGCTGCCAGCGTGCAGATGGTCTTAACCGTATCCTCATCGGCCGAGAACTTGCCGTTCAAACCCTGCGGCGCCTCGAGCGCACGCTCGATAAGCGTGGCGATATCCTCGTCTTTAAGATGCTCAAGCTCCACCACGCGACCGCGCGAGAGCAATGCCGAGTTGACCTCGAAGTACGGATTCTCCGTCGTGGCGCCAATCATAATGACGGTACGGTTCTCAACCGCATGCAGCAAGGCATCCTGCTGAGACTTGGAGAAGCGGTGAATCTCGTCGATAAACAGGATGGTGCGGCGGTCGTAGGTATTCAGGAGCGTCTTGGCCTCGTCAATCACGCGGCGAAGATCCTTCACGGTACCCGTCACGGCGCTGACCTCGACAAACTCGCTCTTGGTATGGTTGGCGATAATGTGGGCCAGCGTCGTCTTACCCGTACCGGCCGGCCCGTACAGAATCACGCTGGAAAGCACGTCGTGCTCGATCGCGGCACGCAACCATGAGCCCTTACCGACGGCCTTTTGCTGGCCCACGTACTCGTCGAGCGAATTGGGTCGCATGCGCACCGCGAGCGGCGCATTTTTAAAGGAACGCTCGCGCGTCGAGGCAGAAAAAAGGTCGTCCATAGCCATCCCGTGCATCAATCAAAAACGTTTTCAACTAACCAGTATACCGAAAGGATACGAACTACCGTTCGTTAATATAGGTACGATGCGGAAACTTTAGACCCGGGAACAGCTTGCTCGTCAGTTCGCAGAAATAACCGTCCGTCATGCTCGCGATATAATCCACCACGGCTTGATCCTTGTCGTCCTGCCAGGCATAGGTGCGATCGTAGTAGGAAAGTTGCTGTTCAATGCGCGAAATATGGTGCTTAAAGATGTAAGAGGACTCGTCACCACTATTTAGATCCCGCAGGCAACGGTCGTAGAGCTTTTCGAAGGCCTCGCGCAGCTCCACCTCGGAATCGCCTTCGATACCGCCCTTGCTATAGATCTTCTCGTAGTTCTCGCGCTTGGCTCGGCGGATTTCCCCAAACAGGTCCTCGCTCATCTCGATGCGCGGCTTACCATAGCTGTGCTCAACGATATCGATGGAAGCGTGCGTAAGGATCCAACTGTTGTAGGCACCGCCCCGGCCATCATCAAAAACGTCGGGCGAAAGCAGGCCCGCCGCGATCGCATCCTGACGGTCACGACCGACGTAGGCAAGAATATCCGAGATGCGAACGACGCAGCCCTCGAGCGTCATGGGACGCAGATGCCCAATTGCGCTATAGCCCGTGGCAATGCAATCCTCAACCGTCTGGTCAAACTGGTCAAAGGAGCTCATGTCCGAGAGCTCAAACACACGCTGCTCGTACTCGCCGTTATGGCATAGCACGCCGTCGAGCGTCTGGAGCGACACGTTGCGGCCGTACAGTGTGTCGAGCACGCGGACCGACTGCACGTTATGGAAAAAATAACGCCCCGTACGCTCATGATAGATATCGTTGAGGAAACGCTCGCCGGCATGGCCGAAAGGCGTGTGTCCCAAGTCGTGACCCAGGCCAATCGCCTCGATCAGATCGCAATTGAGCCCCAGGGCGCGACCGATATCGCGCGCAATGCGGGAGACGAGCTGCACGTGCAAACCGCGGCGTGACAGATCGTCATTGCTACGGAAGCTAAAGACCTGCGTTTTGCCTGCATAACGGGTGTACGCCGGAAGATGAAGTATCTTTTCGGTATCGCGCATAAACGCCGGACGCATAAGCGTGCCTTTGTCGGCGGCGCGATCAATACGACGAATGACCTGATCGTCGTTGCAACGATACGGGTTGACATAGCCCGAAGCACGATCGGCGGCAATGCGCTCGACAAGTTCGGGCGACAACGCCGAGGGAATACGGTCCATGCGCGCCTTAATGACGGCCGTTTCTTGATTAGTTGCCATGGCATGCTCCTTAAGAAGGATGCGCAATCGGTTACAAAGTGCAGCCCACGACCTCGATTATGGCAAAAATCGGCACCAAAAACGGGAGCAATGGCAGGGAGCGTGATTTTGTGAAGAGGCAGGAGAGGGCCAGGGCCAGGAGTGCGACGGCAAATGCCACGATGCCACCCATAGGGTCGAGCGTGCAAAGCGCGAAGAGCGCCTTGGCATCCCCCATGCCGATGCCCGGGGCGTGGCGAAGGCGCCGCCAGAGCGACTCAGTGAGCACAAGGGCAAGGTAGACGATGACCGCAAGACCGGCGTGGTCAAGCGCTGTGTTCAAACCGAGGTCGAGCCAAACGCCCGCCAACGCCGCCACGGCACATGCGCCGGCAAGCCCATTGGGAAACCGTCGCTCTCGGGCATCAATTGCCACGCCGGCAAAGATGCAAATCCAAAACGGGATATAGGCCATCGGACTCCTCCTCGAGCTGCATCGCAAAAGCAAAAACCACCACAAAGGTGCCTGTCCCCTTTGCGGTGGTTTTGGTGGTGGTTATTTGGCGCCTTGCATGACCTCGTCAAGGGTAACGTTGACGGCGTGCTGCGTCGGCACCCAGTCGACCTTCAGGAACAGCGCGGCCACCGTGATGGGGATATAGCTGAACATAAAGATCGGGAAGGTAAACAGGTTAGTCACCAGGCGCCACTTTTGCGCGCAGTGAATATGCTTGTACTCAAAGATAGTCGTGAGCAGCGCCAGGATAAAGAACGTCTGATACATCATGGCGAAGGTCATAATGAGCGAAGCGGCGCACGCCTGCATCTCGACTTCGGTTGCCAAGAAACCATGCGAAAGGCCACCCACAATCAAGAACGTCGCATTAGCGAGCATCGAGATCAGCGATAGCAGCATACCCGGGGCGATCGTCATGAACATGTCGTAGGCGGCAAAGCGATGATAGCGGAGCATCGACTTGACCAGATGCTTACCGTAGGTAAAGAACACCTGGTAAAAGCCCTTGGTCCAGCGCATACGCTGCTTCCAGGATGCCTTGAACGTCACGGGTTGCTCGTCAAAGAACTCCGCCGGCGCATAGCCAATGCGAATACCGTGAATAGCGCAGAACGTAGTGAACTGAATGTCCTCGGTCAGCGTGTGGAACTGCCAACCGTGCATGCCCTCGATAACGCTTGACGAGATAAGGTAACCCGAACCCGAAACAGCGCAGGACGTCTTACAGATATTGCGCGCGTTGTTGAGGAAGCGCGCCTCGCGTAGATACCACGTGGCATTAGCAGCCGAGATCCACGAGCTGCCGAAGTTCTTGGAATTGCGATAGCTCGTGACCACATGGAAGCCCTGGTCAAAGGCATCGTTCATCTTGGACACGTAATCGCGGGAGATAACGTTGTCGGCATCGAAGATAAAGTAGCCCTCAAACGTGTCGGGATACTCGTTGAGAATGCGATCGAAACCAAAGTCCATGACCCAGCTCTTGCCCTTTCGGGCCAGGTCATTGCGCTCGTAAACAATGGCACCGGCCTCGCGTGCGAGCTGAGCGGTGTTGTCGGTGCAGGCGTCGGCAACGACAAAGACCTCGATAAGCTCGGACGGATAGTCCTGGTCCTTGATGGAGCGTACGAGATTGGCAATTACGGCTTCCTCGTTATGCGCCGCGATAAAAAAGGCATAGCGATGGAGTTTTTTGGCCTTGGGAGGCGCGACCTCGCCACGAAGAGCGCCAATGACAAAGAAGACCACCTGGTACAGAAAGCAGACCGTGAGCAGCGTGACGACAATCTGGTTGAAGATCACGATGGGTGTGTTGGTTTGTAAAAAGGCGAGCATGCAGGCTCCCAGCAACGTGTAACGTAAACAATCGTATATCTTACCGCAGGCTTACCGAGTTCAAGAAACCACCTAATACTGGCTAGGCTTCGAGAAGACCGAGCTGCGGAACGATTTCATCTCCAACGGCCGTGCGACCGAGCGAGCGCGGAGCCAGATCGTCGAGAACCGCAGCGAGATCCCACGGCAACTCGTCACGGCACTCAATGCGCTTCCCCGTTACGGGATGATCGAACGCAACGCGCCAAGAATGCAGGAACTGCCTGGTCAGGCCCTGATCGGCACGCGCATCGCACTTGCCGTAGAGCGGATCGCCCACGCAGGCGTGGTTGATATGGCGCATATGCACGCGAATCTGATGTGTGCGGCCCGTAAACAGGTGGCACTCAACGAGCGTATAGCCGTCGTCAAAACGCGTGGAATCAAAGCGCTCGAGGACCTTAAAGGTCGTAATGGCCTGACGGGCAAAGGGGTCATCCGAAACCGCCATCTTCACGCGGTCGCGCGTGGAACGGGCAATACCGGTGTTGATAGTGCCCTCGTCCATGGCGATGTGACCGTGAACGAGCGTGATATAGCGACGGTCGAGCGTGCGCGTGCGGATGAGATTCTGAAGCGCGCGCTGGGTGTCGTCGTCTTTTGCCGCGAGCATAAGGCCCGAGGTATCGCGATCCAGGCGATGCACGATGCCGGGGCGGTCCTCACCCTGCACAGTACCAAGATGATCGATGCCGCAGTGGTAGACCAGAGCGTTCGCAAGGGTGCCGCTCTCGTGGCCATGGGCGGGATGGCACACCAGGCCCCGCTGCTTGGAGAGCACAATGAGATAGTCGTCCTCATAGCGAATGTCGAGCGGGATGGCCTCGGGAATCACATCGGTGGGATCGTGCGGCTCAGGCAAATCGACCGAAATACGGTCGCCGGCTCTCACGGCGTACTTTTTAGACAGACAGGTCTCGCCATTGACACATACGGCACCGCCCTCAATCAGATGCGCGCAGGCAGAGCGCGTAGGGCAGCCGTCATTGGAGCCCAGATAGGCGTCAAGACGCTGACCAGCGCAATCGTCGGCAACGAGAATATGGATGTCGGCCATTAACGCTCATTCCTTTCGCGAATCTTGCGGGCACGCTCCCCACGCTGCTTGGCTTTGCGCTTGGCGCGTGCCTCATCACGGGCATTGAGCTCGGCAGTCGCATCGACTTCGCGGGCCGCAGGGCTCAAGAACATGTAGCCGATGAGGGCAAGCACGACGCCTACGGTGATGCCGATATCGGCCACGTTAAAGACGGGAAAGTCGATGAAGGTGGTGGCAATAAAATCGGTCACAAAGCCAAAAGTCAGACGGTCGATTGCGTTGCCAATGGCGCCGCCCGCAACCATCGCCATGCCCACGACCTCAAGATGGGCGAGCTGGGATGCACGGAGCAAGTACACGGCAATGGCGACAATGACCGCAAGCGCCAACACAGCGAAAGCGACGCCATGACCCTCGCCCATGCTAAAGGCGGCTCCGATATTGCGAACAAACACAAAATCGATCACACCGGGGATAACAGTCACATGCAAAGCGTCGCCCACGGCACGAACCGCAAGCTTGGTCAGCTGGTCAACAAGCAACACAACGAGCGCTACCCCACCAGCAACCCCCAACCGCCAACGCAAAGGCGGCGTCATATCCCCAGCACGACCCAAATCAATCCCCTACCCTCAAGATCATCGAATTACGTTTAATACAAAGAACTATCTTATATTGCCATACGCAGAACGCACGACATATCCACCAACGCAAGCGAAATAACCAGCTAAAAACGAAAGCGACATTCCGAATAACGGAATGTCGCTTAATAGCTTTCGACTAAAAACGCAAGTCGAAAGAAAGCCTCTAGCTCCAGCAATGGAAACGCCGCGTTATCGTCACCAACAGCGAAAACGTCCCTAAGCGAGCAAGGTGACGTGAAAGAGGAGGGAAGCGTACTTTGGTACGCGACCGACGATTGAACGTCAGATTGCCGCTTAGGGGCGTTTGCAGCGTCGGTAGGTTACGGCGTTCTACGAACGCCGTAACCTACAAAACATCGGCGCAGCGCTTGCAAATATGCGCGTGGCCGTTGTACTCGCCGACGGTGGTGCGGTAGTTCCAGCAACGGTCGCAGCACTCGCCCTCGGCAGCATCAATGCAGACGGAAAGCTCTTCGCCCTGGGTCAGCTCAACATCGGAGACGATGTAGAACTCGGCCAGGTCGACCGCTTTGTCACCAGTCAGCAGCGCGTACATCTCGGCGGGAACGACCGCCTTGACGCGAACCTGCTGGCTCTTGGTGAAGGTGCCGGCAGAACGGGCATCCTCAAGGGCCTTGGTCACGGCGCTACGGAGCTCAAGAGAAGCCTCGAGCACGCCCTCGAACTCATTGGCCTCGTCGACCGTGATGGGCGACTTGTACCAATCGAGCAGCGCGGCGTACTTCTGGTGATCGACGCAGCCAGCGGGCGCATATGCCATGGCCTCGTCAACCGTGTAGGACAGGATCGGCTGCAGGTCGCGCATGAGCATCGAGAAGAGCTCGGCCAGCACGGTCTGGGCGCTGCGACGCTCGAGCGAGCCGGGCTTGTCGCAGTACAGACGGTCCTTCAGGGCGTCGAGGTACACGTTGGAGAGCTCGGTAACCACGAAGTCATAAAGCGCACGGTAGGCGCGCGGGAACTCGTAGCTGGCGTAGGCGTCGTCGACCTCGGCCTGAACCTGAGTCAGGCGGGCAACCATGAGCTTGTCGAGCGGCAGCAGGTCGGCAAAGGCGACGCCGTCGGTCTCGGGCTCAAACTGACCCTCGAGCTCGGAGAGCAGGAAGCGCAGCGTGTTGCGGAAACGACGGTAGGCATCGGACGTACGAGCAAGGATCTCGTGGTCGATGGACACGTCGGAGCTGGTATCGACGGATGCAACCCACAGACGGATGATGTCAGCGCCCATCTCGTCGCAGACCTTATTGGGGTCGATGACGTTGCCGAGCGACTTGGACATCTTACGGCCCTGGCCGTCGAGGGTGAAGCCCTGCGAGACAACCGCCTTGTACGGAGCGTGGCCGTTGGCGCCCACCGAGGTGAGCAGCGAGCTTTGGAACCAACCGCGGTGCTGGTCGGAGCCCTCGAGGTACACATCAGCCGGATACTCCAGCTCGGGACGGTACTCGCAGACGGCCTTCCAAGAGACGCCGGAATCCCACCACACGTCGAGGATGTCCTTATCGGCCTTGAGGTGATGGCCGCCGCACTTGGGGCAGACGCAGGCCTCGCCCAGGTAGCTCTCGGGAGCGTCGGTGAACCAGGCGTCGGAGCCCTTCTCGTGGAAGAGCTTGATGACGGCGTCGAGCGTGGCGTCGTTCATGACCTTCTCACCGCAGTCGGCGCAAGTGTAGCTGGGGATAGGCACGCCCCAGTTGCGCTGACGGCTGATGCACCAGTCGGGACGCTGCTCGACCATGGCGCCGATGCGGTTGGCCGCGTGGGCCGGATACCACTTAACGTTCTCGCGGACCTCTTTGCCAGCCTGCTCGCGCAAGCCGGTCTTGTCCATCGAGACAAACCACTGGTCGGTAGCACGGAAGAGCACCGGGTGCTTGCAGCGCCAGCAGTGCGGATAGCTGTGCGTGATCTTCTTCTCGAGGACCAGGGTGCCGCGCTCGCGCAGGAACTCGATGATGTGCGGGTTGGCCTCGTCGGTATCCATGCCGCTGAAGGGGCCGCCGGTGCCAAACTCCTCGCCGGTGTAGAACTTGCCGTCGCCATCGACCGGCATGCAAATGTCGGTGATGCCCTCCTTGAGGCAGGCGAAGTAGTCGTCGACGCCGTGACCGGGCGAGTTGTGGACGATACCGGTACCGTCATCGACACCGACGTAATCGGCCAACAGTGCCACGCCCTCAACACCGTCAAAGATCGGCTGCTTATAGTGAATGTGATGGAAGGTCTCGGCGGGAACCACATAGGGCTTGCCGTCGACCACAACCGGGGTGTACTCCCAGCCAAACTCCTCGCAGCACTTGGGAGCCAGGTCCTCGAGCATGACCTCGGCGCGGCCGTCGTGCTCAACGGCGACGTAGGCGGCACCGGGCTTGAGAGAAACTGCCTGGTCGGAGGGGATGGTCCACGGCGTGGTCGTCCAGATGATAAAGTCAACCGGGCCGTCGAAGTTCTCGAGGCCGACGGGCTTGGAGGTCATCTCAAAGCGCACGAAGATGGACGGGCTCGTCTCGTCGGAGTACTCAATCTCGGCCTCAGCAAGTGCGGTATGGCAGTGCTTGCACCAGTGGACGGGCTTGTGACCGCGATAGATCATGCCCTTGTCGAACATGGCCTTGAAAACCTCGATGTCGGCGGCGTCATGCTGGTGATAGAGCGTCAGATAGGGGTTGTCCCAATCGCCGAGCACGCCCAGGCGACGGAAGCCGGCCTTCTGCAGCTCGATGTTCTCGACAGCGAACTTATTGCAAAGCTCACGGATCTTAGCCGTGGAGGTCTGGTTGAACTTCTCGGTGCCGAGCTTCTCCTCGACCTTATGCTCGATCGGCTGGCCATGGCAGTCCCAACCGGGAACATAGGGAACCTCATAGCCCTGCATCATCCAGTAGCGGTTGATCATGTCCTTGGAGATCTTGTTCATGGCGTGGCCGATGTGGATCGGGCCGTTGGCGTACGGAGGGCCGTCGTGCAGCACGAACTTCTTGTGACCCTCGTTCTTCTTCAGAACCTGCTCGTAGACCTTGTTGTCCTGCCAGTCCTTGAGTCGCTTGGGCTCGGACTTGGAAAGACCGGCACGCATGGGAAAACCGGTTTTGGGCAGATTCATCGTCTGCTTGTACTCGTTTGCCACGGTACCCCTTTCATGTCGTGGGCGCGCACGCCCGTTGGGCACCAAAAAAAGCGCCCGTCCCTACAAGCTGGGACGAAGCGCCACAAAACGAGCTGTACGCCCGCAAAAGCTCTTCGCTTAACCACCCAGCTTAGATGCCCTCGCCCGCGTATTCGCGCGCTCGCATCCGTTACTCGGCTGGCCTGTATCGACGACCATCTCGGCGATGTCTACTAAGACGAACCTGCGCGGCACGTCCGTTGGGACCGCAGCTCCGGGGTGATTTCCATCGGTCGCATGCACGGGTTCTCAGCGCTCCCCGCTCTCTGTAGCATGCGGACGGCCGACTACTCGTCCCCATCAACGCTTATGCGGAGTATGCTAGCACGTTCCGCGCCGGCGAAAAACCCTCAACACTGGTTTTATACGTTCGAAATTTCTCGCTATTACAGCCCTTCTCTAGGAGCAAAATACCTGAAAGCACTTTATCGAACGAAAGAAGGTTGCTATGCGCACGATTGGAATGAGCGACTACACCGTTGGCGAGGATTGCTTTACCGAGCTGCCAACTGCACTGGCGGAGTACGGCGCGAAGAAAGTCGCCATCATTGGCGGCAAGCGAGCCCTGGCTGCGGCGCTGCCGGGAATCGAGGCGGCACTTGAAGGTACCGATGTCGAGGTCCTGGAGACGCGCGTCTATGGCACCAACAGTACGCGTGCCAATATCGCCAAGGTCGTGAACTCCCCTGCCTGCCAGGAGGCTGATGTTCTTATCGCCTGCGGCGGCGGCAAGGCGCTCGACACCGTCAAGACGGCGGCCATCGAGCTCAAGAAGATCGTCTTCACTGTCCCGACGATCTGTTCCAACTGCTCCGCCGCGACCGCCATTGCCGTCGTGTACAACGACGACGGCTCGCTCGAGGGCTATTCGTACCCCAACCGACCGGCGCACATCTTCATCAACCCCAAGATCATCGCCGAGGCTCCGGCGAAGTACTTCTGGGCCGGCGTGGGCGATGCCCTGTCCAAGCAGCCCGAGGTCGAGTACGCAACGAGCGCCGGTAATTTGGAGCACACCGCCGGTCTTGGCCTGGCGCTCGCCCACACCTGCTCCGAGCCGCTGTTTACTTATGGCGTCCAGGGTCTTGAAGACGTACGCAAGAACCTGTCGAGCGAAGCCGTCAAGCAGATCGCGCTCGACATCGTGGTCAACACGGGCTATGTCTCAAACCTGACCAACCAAAACGATTACTACTACAACTCGAGCGTGGCACACGCGTTCTACAATGCGACGTGCAGCATTCCGCGTGAGGGAACCTATCTGCACGGCGAGGTCGTGAGCCTGGGCGTGCTCGTGCTGTTTGCCTATACGGGCGATACCGAGAACCTTGAGCGCTACGCCGCCTTTAACAAGCAGATGGGCCTGCCTGTGACGCTTGAGCAGGTCGGACTTTCCGAGGCCGATATCCCGGCCCTGTGCGAAAATGCTCACGCCACAAACGAGTGGAAGCAGGGAAACCCCGAGCCCTTCACCGACGAGAAGTTCGCCGCCGCCATCAAAGCCGCCAACGCCTACGGCCACACGCTCTAGCTCTAACCCAAAACCACCACAAAGGGGACAGGCACCTTTGTGGTGGTTTTTTATTGCTCCAACATGCTGGGATCGAACTCGCTTGCCGGGATCACACGGTAGCCGTGGCGCAGGAGCAGGTCGACGAAAACACCGTTGCCCGCGGTGAGCGTACCGCCAAAGGTGCCGTCGTAGATGTGACCCGCACCGCACGAGGGGCTACGGTCCTGAAGGATGCACGCGACCATCTCTTCCGGTCCGCCTGCCTGCTCGCACATATCGAGCGCACGTTGGGCACCCAGGCGAAATTCGCGATCAACCGAGATGCCCTCGCAGGTACGAACCTCGCCGTTCACAATCTCGGACGGCTTGCGCGGCGTGGGCAGGCCGCCAAAGACCTCGGGGCACACGAGGAGGACCTCGGTCCCCGTGCGCTCGCAAGCCTCGACCAACGCGCGGTGGTAGTTATCGAGCCCGTTATACTTGCAGCTCTCGCCCATCAAGCAGGCGCTCACCACGATCTTCATTTCCATCCCTCTCAAGCAAAACGCCCCATTTGAGAAAGCTGCTCAAATGGGGCGTCGGCGTTTACTGGCTCGGCCGCGGCGTTACTGCTGCTTGGGCATCAGCGGGTTCTCGCGCGTGAGGAGATTCATGAACTCCTCGCCCGTGATCGTCTCCTTCTTGTACAGATAACGAGCCAGCTCGTGGAGCTTGAACTTGTTTTCCTTGAGGATCTGCAGGGCGCGGTCGTGCGCATCCTCGATCAGCTTGGCGACAATCGCGTCCACGCGCTCGGCCGTACCGGGGGCGCAGGTGAGCGACGTGTCCTGATTGAGATACGCGTTCTGCACGGTACCGAGCGCCATCATGCCAAACTCGTCGGACATACCAAAGCGCGTCACCATATTACGGGCGAGCTTGGTGGCCTGCTCGATGTCGTTGGCGGCGCCGGTCGTCATCTCTCCAAAGATGAGCTCCTCGGCTGCGCGGCCACCGCAATAGACAGCGAGCTTGTCCAAGACCTCCTGGCGCGTCGTCAGGAAGCGCTCGTCCTCCTCGACCTGCATGGTATAACCAAGAGCACCGCTCGTGCGCGGCACGATGGTGATCTTCGTGACCGGCGCAGAGCCCTTCTGGCGAGCGGCAACGATGGCATGGCCGATCTCGTGATAAGAAACGACCTGCTTCTCGTGGTCGGACAGCACCGTGGACTTACGCTGTTGGCCGGCAATGACGACCTCCACCGACTCCTCGAAGTCGTCCTGGGTTGCACGCTTGCGACCCTCGCGAACGGCGCGCAGGGCGCCCTCGTTGATGATATTGGCCAGGTCGGCGCCCGAGGCACCGGGCGTGGCGCGGGCAATCGCGGTCAGGTCGATCGGCGGCTCGGTCTTCACGCTCTTGACATGCAGCTCGAGGATGTTCTTGCGGCCGGTCAGATCGGGCAGCTCAACGGGGATGCGGCGGTCAAAACGACCGGGGCGCAGTAGAGCGGGATCGAGACTGTCGGGGCGGTTGGTTGCGGCAAGGACAACGATACCCTTGTGGTTATCGAAGCCATCCATCTCGGTCAGCAACTGATTGAGCGTCTGCTCGCGCTCGTCGTTGCCGCTAAAGCCGCCGCCGTCGCGCTTTTTGCCGATGGTATCGATCTCGTCGATAAACACAATGCACGGGGCCTTTTCCTTGGCCTGCTTAAACAGGTCGCGCACCTTGGCGGCGCCACGGCCGACGAACATCTCGACGAACTCAGAACCCGAAATGCTAAAGAACGGAACACCAGCCTCGCCGGCAACAGCCTTGGCTAGCAGGGTCTTACCGGTACCCGGAGGGCCAACAAGGAGAGCACCGCGCGGCAGCTTGGCGCCAATCTCCTCGTAGCGCTGGGGCTTCTCCAGAAAGTCGACGACCTCCTTGAGGGACTCCTTGGCCTCTTCCTGGCCGGCGACATCCTTAAAGGTCACGCCCACGTCCTTGGAGGCGATCACGCGCGCGCCGGACTTGCCCAGTCCACCGCCGCCAAAGCCACCGCCGCCAAAGTTCATCGAAGGACCGTCATCACCCATGGCCTTCTTCATGCGGCGGTTGAGCCACCAGCCGATCAGGAAGAAAATCGCCATGGGAAGGATGAGCGTAAGCAGGTAGTAGGTCATCAAACCCGAGTTTTTATCGGGAACGACCGACTCCAGCGAAGCGCCAGACTCAAGCACGCGATCGGTAAAGCCCGCATCGTTCGGCACACCGGTCGTCTTATAGGCGATGTTCTCGTCCTCGCCCTTCTTGGTGTAATAAATCGAGTAATCGTCCGTGTTGTACTCGACCTTGTCGACACTCTTCTTATCGAGCGCTTTGACAAACGTCGAGTAATCGGTCTTCGTAATCTGCTGCGTGTGACCGATGTTGGGGAACAGAACGGTCGAGAGCACGAGGTAGACGACGAAGGCGATGAGCACGTAGAGGATCATATTCCGTCTACGCTTGTTGTCATCCATCTCCATCTGCTTGAACTCCATCTACTGGGGTTGATAATGCTTTCTAGAATACCCAACCCGGACGGCGATAAACCGACGCCGGGCACGAAAAGACAGAGATGGCATCACTGGAAGTCGGCAAGGTTCAAATCTATACGGGCGACGGCAAGGGCAAGACGACGGCTGAGCTGGGGCTCGCGCTGCGTGCCACGGGCTATGGACTTAACGTGCTCATGCTTCAGTTTGCCAAGAAGCTGCACTGCGCCGAACATGATGCAGCACCTCGTTTAGGGCTACGCATCGTACAAGCCGACCGCGACACACCCGAGGCTTGCGCCGCGCAGATCATGGAGCTCGCATGCGAGCAGATATCACAGGTCGACGTTCTGATTTTGGATGAACTCGGCGAGGCCATGCGCCGCGGCTTCGTGACGCGCGAGGATGTCGAAGCGCTGATCGCGATAAAGCCCGCCACCACGGAGCTCGTGCTCACCGGCCGGGGCTTGCTGCCCCTCGCGAACCTCGCCGACCTTGTCACCGAAATGCGCCCCATCAAACACTACTTCGACGAAGGACTCCTAGCCCGCCAAGGCATCGAATACTAGCCATTGGGGACGTCCCGAATGGCTAGGCGGTGGCGCGGCCGAGCCAGTTGCCGCTGAGATGGTAGACGGTGAACATCATGGCGGTGATTACCCAGGTTACGGGGTAAACCAGCAGCAGGTGCTCAAGCGACGGATTGAACGGCATAATCGCAAACACCCAGATCACCCTGAGCACGACAGTGCCAAAAATCGTGAGCAGCATGGGCTGCAAGCTCACACCGGCACCGCGAATGGAGCCCGACGCGTTTTCGATAATCGAGAAGATCGCGTAGAACGGCGCGATGAAATGAAGAATCGTCGTGGTGTACGCCGAAATCGAAACATCGTCGACAAACAGACGCGACAACGGACCCGAGAACACCAGCAGCACGGCAGACAGGCCACCAATGAGCATAAACGACAGCACGAGCGACGTATGGTAGCCCTTGCGCATGCGCTCATAGTTGCGCGCGCCAAAGTTCTGTGCCGAGAACGTGGTGATCGACACGCCGAGCGCCTCGGTAACCATCCAGACAATGCCATCTAAGCGGCCCGAAAGACCCCACGCCGTGGTGACATCGGCACCAAACGAGTTGACCGACACCTGAATCAAAACATTGGAAATCGAATACGCAGCAGACTGAAAGCCAAGCGGCAGACCACACGAGATCATACTCTTGCAAATACCGCGATCGATGCCGAGCTTAGACAGCGAAAGACGCCATGCGCCCGGAGCGCGCATCATGCGCAACACGATCATCGTTGCATTGGAGCAAATGGTCAGCGCCACTGCGATGCCGCAGCCCAGCGCCTCCATATGCAACACAGCGACAAAGATGATATCCAGCACCACGTTAACCAGGCAGCCAGAGGCAATGATCACAGCGGGGCCGCGCGTGTCGCCCACGGCACGCAGCAGTGCGGTTCCCATATTAAGCAGCAGTGCCGCAACCATCGCGGCAAAATAACAGCGAGCATAGGCCACGCCCTCGGCCAATAGTTCATGCGGCGTGTTCATAAGCACCAGCATGGGCTCAACGAACACTATGCCAAGAATCGAGAAAACGATACCGCCCACCAGCGCGAGCGTCATGGCGGTATGGACCGAACGACTCAGTCGCTCATCATCGTGCTGGCCAAAATACTGACCGGTAATGACCGCGCAGCCGGCGCCGACGCCAACGCAAAAGCCAATGCAGAGCTCGGTGAGCACCATCGTGGCTTAAATGCCACCCAGTGCGAGCTTGCCGCCAAACTGACCGACGATATAGGTGCCGATTAGCGTGTAGGCCTGCTGAAAAAACGAACTAAAAAAGATGGGAACGCACAGCGACAGCAATTGCCGCCAAATGACACCTTGCGTAACATCGATAGCCGTAGATTTCGTAGCCACACGCCCTCCCCACACGCATACGTCAAACAGCAAAACAGCAATTTAAAACCAAAGCCAAAACCAGCTTAGCACCGACTGGCAGCGACCGAAACACCTCGAATTAGAGCACGGTGCGGAATAACTGCCTAGTGATACAAACCCGGCTGGTAGTGATACCCATTGCTCACGTGCGGGCATAGCTGCCAAAAGGCGACGGCGCTCGCCGCGGCCACGTTGAGCGAATCGACCCCGTGCGCCATCGGAATGCGCACCGCGTGGTCACAGCCGGCAATGGTCTTGGCGCCCAAGCCGGCACCCTCGGTGCCCATAAAAATCGCCAAGCGATCAATCTTCTGCAGCACAGGATCATCAAGCGAAACGGAATCGTCCGTCAACGCCATAGCGGCACACGAAAAACCGGCATCGTGCAGCGCGCTCAGGCCATCATGCGGCCACACACGAGCCTCGCTGCCAATGCGCGTCCACGGCACTTGAAACACCGTGCCCATGCTCACGCGGGCCGAGCGACGGTACAGCGGGTCGCAGCACGTCGGGCTGACCAAAATACCGTCAACGTTCAATGCGGCAGCCGAGCGGAAAATCGCGCCAACATTGGTGTGATCAACAATACCCTCAAGCACGCACACGCGCACCGGACGGTCCCCCGCCGCCTCGACGACGCCGCCCAAGAACTCATCAACCGGAATCTGACGCGGGCGACGGAACGCCGCCAGCGCGCCGCGCGTCACGTTAAAGCCCGTCAACTGCTCCATGAGCTCCATGGAGGCCACGAACACGGGAACCGGACCCGCTCCCTCGCGCACGACAAGCTGGTCAAACAGCGGCATCATCTGGTCGAGCCAGCGCTCGCCCAAAAGAAAGCTCACCGGCTCATATCCGGCGCGAACCGCACGCTCGATGACCTTGGCACTCTCAGCGATAAAAATGCCCTTCTGCGGCTCCAGCACGCAGCGAAGCTCACGCTCGGTCAGTCGCACGTAGGCATCGAGCCGCTCGTCCTCGAGCGAATCAATTCGCAGAACCTCAACGGCATCAATCATAGCAGCCAGCCCGCACCCTTCTTTACAGCACATCTATACCAAACGAGGCGACGCTAAGCGCCGCCCCATGCATTCAATCAACCCGATGATACCGTTCACGCCAGACGATTTACGCCTCGATGCGACGATACGTCACGAACTCATAATTGACGCCCTCGTCACCCTCACCGGCGGCAATCGTCGCGACCCCGCTACGCTGCGCAATCTCCCACGCGGGATCGGCGTCCAAGTCGGGAAAGTACGTGTCCACGGCATGAGTGCAATGGTCGTGCGTGACCTCGGCCTCCACGCAGTACGGCAAAAACTGCCGATAGACATCGCCGCCACCGATCACCCAGGCAACGAGCTCATCGGCAACCGCAGAGAGCGCTTCGTCAACGCTATGCACCACGTCGACGCCCTCGCGGGTAAAGCCCATATCGCGCGTAAGCACGATATTGCGGCGGTTCTTGAGAGGACGCCCGCCGGGAAAACTCAGCAGCGTCTTGCGTCCCATGATAACCGGGCAGCCCTTGGTGCAGGCCACAAAATGGCGCATATCGGCGCGATTGGACACTACCATGTCGCCCTCGCACCCAATGCCCCAATCGTCACACACGGCAACGATAGTAGATAGCTTACACGTCATGAGCACCACCTACACCGCAATGGGAATGTTCTTGACCTGCGGGCCGTGCTCATAGCCCTCGACGATCAGGTCATCGGTCGTAAACGCATAGAAGTCATGCACATCGGGGTTGAGCGTTACCTTGGGTGCCGCAAACTGCGGACGCTCGATAAGCTCGCGGACGATATCGACATGACGATCATAGATATGGGCGTCGGCGATCACGTGCAGCAGCTCACCGGGAATCATATCGACCGACTGCGCGACCATCATCAGCAAAATGGCGTACTGGCACACGTTCCAGTTGTTCGCGGCCAAAATGTCCTGGCTGCGCTGGTTGAGAATCATGTTGAGCGTCGGCTTGTCGTCCTGAGGACGCTGCGTCACGTTATAGGTCACGCTATAGGCGCACGGATAAAGGTGCATCTCGGACAAATCGCTAAACACGTACGTATTGGTCATAATGCGGCGACTATACGGCGTGTGCTTAAGGTCGTACAGCACACGGTCCATCTGGTCGAAGTCGCCCTCGGCGTAATGGCTCTTCTGACCAATCTGATAGCCGTAGGCTTTACCGATGGAACCGGTCTCATCGGCCCACTCATCCCAGATATGGCTGTTGAGATCATGCACGTTATTGGACTTCTTTTGATAGATCCACAGAATCTCGTCCATGGCAGACTTAAGCGCCGTACGACGCAGGGTGAGCGCAGGGAACTCCTCGCGCAGATCATAGCGCGCCGTGACACCAAAGTTTTTAATGGTATAGGCAGGGGTGCCGTCCTCCCACACCGGACGGACCTTTTGGCCCTCGGTGGTGGTGCCATGGTCCAAGATATCGCGGCACATGGTTACAAACTGTTGATCAGCCTTGCTCATTGACCCTCCTGTCAGTCGCCTACAAGCGAGATTCATTGTAGCCCAGGCGCACGCGGCCCCACAGCCCAAACATAAGCGCTCATTTTCTGACATATGACAGAAATTCCTTGCGCAAATCTGCACGTTCGCTATTCTATTGTTGATATATGTCAGATAAGGAGTGCGCATGGCAGGAAGACGCGAAAAATTACGCCGTGTTGGGATCATCCCCGAATATCGCGGCTTTACCCCAGACGGCCTTGCCAGCGGAGACGCCATCGATATGACAGTCGACGAGCTCGAGGTGCTGCGCCTGTGCGACCTGGAAGGCCTTAACCAAGAGGCAGTCGCACAGCAGATGGGCATCGCGCGCGCCACGGTGGCGGCTATTTGCAGCCGAGCGCATCGTAAGGTGGCAAACGCGCTGGTCAACGGGCGAGCGCTCAGTATCGAGGGCGGCAATATCGCATACTCCCCCATCACCACGACAACGGCCGCATGGCCAGCAAAGGAGGTCGACACCATGAGGGTGGCAACCACGTACGACAACGGCAACATCTTTATGCACTTTGGCCGCAGCGAGCAGTTCAAGATCTACGACATTCAGGACGGCAAGGTGCTCAACGAGCAGGTCGTGGGCACCGGCGGCACCGGTCACGGCGCCCTGGCGGGCCTACTCGCCAACGGCGGCGTGGACACGCTCATCTGCGGCGGCATCGGCGGTGGCGCTATCAACGCGCTTGCTCAAGCCGGCATCACGGTATATGCAGGTGCCCAAGGCAACTGCGACGCTTGCGTCGAGGCACTTATCTCCGGCACGCTCGCACAGAACGGCGAGGCCACGTGCAGCTGCCACGGCCATGACCACGAGCACGCCTATGAGCACGGCGAATCCTGTGGTTGCCACGGCCATCACGAGCACGAGGGCCACGAGGGCTGCGGCTGCCACTAACGGCACGGCACCGTGAACTCGGGGCGCGACACTGAACGCAACCCAACAATCAAAGCCAACAACAAAGGCCACCCGGTAGCTACCGAGTGGCCTTTGCCATATCAAGCTGGAATTACAGCACTATTTCTTATTACGCATCTGCGCTTCCATCTGGCGCAGCAGGTCCATATCGGACTTGGGGCCGCCCGTACCCAGGCCGCCCATGCCGCCCAGACCCATAGCGTCCAGGCCAGGGATATTGGGCATGCGCATCTTCTTGCCCTTCTTACCCTTCTTGCCCTTCTTGCCGCCGGCCTGAGCCTGATTGGCCATCGTGCGCATGCGGCCCATCATCTTGTTCATCTCGCCCCACTGCTTCATAAGGCTATTGACCTCGGTGGGGGTCACGCCGGCGCCCTTGGCAATGCGGGCACGGCGCTGACCGTTGATGATGGAGGGACGCAGGCGCTCCTCCTTGGTCATCGACATGATAATGGCCTCGTTCTTATCGAAGATGCCTTCGTCCAGGTTGCCACCCATCTGGTTGAGCGCACGCTGGCCACCGGGGAGCATGCCCAGGATGCCCTTCATGCCGCCCATCTTCTTGACGGCCTTCATCTGGTCGAGCATGTCGTTCATGGTAAAGCCCTCGCGCAGCATGCGCTCGGCAGCCTCGAGCTGCTCGGCGTCGGCCGCCTCCTGGGCCTTCTCGATAATGCCGATAACGTCGCCCATGCCCAGAATGCGCTTGGCCATACGATCGGGATAGAACGGCTCCAGCGAATCGGGTTTCTCGCCCATGCTCACGAACTTGATAGGCTTGCCGGTCACCTGGCGCACGGAAAGCGCGCCGCCACCACGGGCGTCGCCGTCGAGCTTGGAGATGATCACGCCGTCAAAGTCGGTGCGCTCGGCGAAGGTCGAGACGACGTTGACAATATCCTGGCCAGTCATGGCATCGACGACCATCAGCACCTGATCGGGCTTGACGGCCTTCTTGATGTCCACGGCCTCCTGCATCATCTGCTCGTCGATCTGCAGGCGACCGGCGGTATCGACGATGACCACGTCGCGCAGGTGGTCAACGGCCTCCTGGATGGCGCCCTTGGCGATATCGACCGGGTGCGCGCCGTCACCGCGGAAGACCGGCACGCCGATCTCGCCGCCAAGCGTGGCCAGCTGGTCGGCAGCGGCGGGGCGGTAGACGTCGCACGCGGCGAGCAGCGGCGAGCGACCCTGCTTCTTGAGCAGATAAGCCAGCTTTACGGCTGCCGTAGTCTTACCGGAGCCCTGCAGGCCCACGAGCATGATGACATTGGGGATGCGGTTGCTAAAGACGAGCTTGCTCTCGGTGGAACCGAGCATCTCGGTAAGCTCGTCGAGCACGATCTTGACGACGTTTTGCGCCGGCGACAGCGACTCCATGACCTCGGCGGTCATGCAGCGCTCCTTGGTCTTGGCGACAAACTCCTTGACGACCTTAAAGTTGACGTCGGCCTCGAGCAACGCCATGCGAATGTCGCGCATGGCAGAGGTGATATCGGCCTCGGTCAGTTTACCCTTGCCGCGCAGGCGGTCAAATGTGTCGTTGAGGCGATCGCTCAGAGAATCAAACACTAGTCACTCCTTAGTTGGACTCGCCCACCAGGGCGCGGCAGAAATCTTTGGCATTAAACTCCTGCAGGTCATCGACCTGCTCGCCCACGCCGATGCGCAGGATGGGAAGCTTGAGCTTCTCGGCCACGGCCATGGCGATACCGCCCTTTGCCGTGCCGTCAAGCTTTGTCATGATAATACCGTCCAGGCCCAGCGCCTCGTTAAACTCGAGCGCCTGGTTCAGACCGTTTTGGCCCGTCGCGGCGTCGATCACAAGCACGACCGAAACCGGCATGGGACCGGCGGCCATATTGGCGGCGCGCTTACGGGTCACATTGACCACCTTGGCAAGCTCGCGCATGAGCTCAGGGCTCGTGTGCAGACGGCCGGCGGTATCGATGAGCACCAGGTCGCTGCCGCGCTTATCGGCCTCGTCGAGCACGTCGTAGCAAACACTTGCCGGGTCGGAGCCGCGATCGCGCTTGATGACGGGAACGCCGGCGCGCTGGCCCCACACATCAAGCTGCTCGATGGCGGCGGCGCGGAAGGTGTCGGCCGAACCGATCACCACGTTCTTGCCGCGGGCAGCCATGGCGCTCGCGATCTTACCGACCGTCGTGGTCTTGCCGGCACCGTTGATGCCCACAAACAGCACGCAGCTCGGCGTATCGGAGAACGGATCGCGCTCGATGGGCACAAAGTGCTGCTCAAGCTGCTCGGCCAGAGCGCGGCGAAGCTGCGGAGCGGTCTTGAGGTTCTTCTTGGCCGCGGCATCGCGCAGGTCATCGGAGACCTTGATAGCGACCTCGGCGCCCATGTCACCCATTACGAGGGTGTCCTCCAGGTCCTCCCAAAAATCCTCGTCGACCTCGCCGCCAAAGTAGAAGACCTCGTTGAGGGCCTCGCGGCTGCGCTCAAGTCCGCGCGAGAGAGCATCGAAGAATCCCATTATGCATTCACGACCTTTCCGGTTTCGCGATCGAGTTTTTGCGAGACGACGCGACTGACGCCGTCGGCTTGCATCGAGACGCCATAGAGGACGTCAGCGTCCTCCATAGTACGGCGCTGATGCGAGATAACCAAGAGCTGCGTATCGGAACGCAACACATCGAGCGCGCCGATGAGCTTGGACAGGTTGGCGTCATCGAGCGCCGCCTCGACCTCGTCCAGCACATAGAACGGCACCGTGCGCGTGCGATACACAGCAAAGAGCAGGGCGAGCGCCGTCAGGCTCTTCTCGCCGCCCGACATGAGCATCATCTTGGTGATGCGCTTGCCGCGCGGCTGCGCCACGACCTCGATACCCGTCTCGGCAGGATGCTCGGGATCGGTCATCTCCAGATGAGCCTGGCCGCCCGGGAAGAGCATAGCGAAGATCTCGCGGAAGTTCGCGTCGACCTTCTCAAACGTCACCAGGAAGGCCTTCCGCATCTTGCGATCAATGGCCACCGTGATCTTGGTGAGCGCCTTGCGCGCGCGCTCCAGATCGGCCAGCTGCTCCTCGATGTAGTCGGCACGGCACTTGAGCTGCTCGTACTCCTCCATGGCAACTTGGTTAACGGGACCAAGGTTGTTGATCTGGCGCACAAGCTGGTTGAGTTCGCGCTCGGCGGCATCGCGGTCCGTGGGCGCCGGAAGCATGAGCGCTTTCTCGAGCACCGTCGTGCCATCGGCGGTAATGGCCTTAATGGCGGCCTCTACCTGCACCTCGAGCTTGCCACGCGCGACCTTGAACTCGTTTTGCGTGGCAGAGGCGGTATCGACTCGCTCCTTAGCGCGGGCAACCTCTGCCTTGGCATCCTCGATGGTCTTCTTGAGCGAAGCGGAGTCCGCCTCCTCCAGAGAGGCCTGGTCACGCAGGCGCGCTGCCCAATCCGACGCGCGTTCCAACAGGGCAGAATAGCGTTCGTGCATGGGATCGACGCGCAGGCGCAGCAGCTCGAGCGAGCGCGAAGCCTGGCGTGTTCCGCGGATACGACGGTCGATGCCCTCAAGACGATGCTCCAGGTCGGGCACGCGGCCCTTCAGCGAACGCAGGCGTTCACTCGTCTGGGCTAGGCGGACCTTGGCGTCGGCGAGCTTGCCGGCAGCCTCGGAATCGTCACGGCGAACGCGGTCGAGTTCGTCGTTGGCCTCGGCAATCTGCAAGCCCAGATCGCTTGCCTGCGCGCGGGCCTCGTCACGCGAACGAGTGAGCTCGTCCACGCGCGGGCGTGCGGCACGAACGGCCTCGGCAGCCTGCTCGCGGCGCTTGGAAATGCGCACGCGCTCGACCTCGGCATTGTTGGCACTCTGCTCCAGGCGGCCGATCTCAGAGAGCAGCGAGCGGCGCTCGCCCTCAAGACGGGCAATCTCGCCGGCGGCATCGCCCTCGGCGGCGCGCGCCTCCTCGACGGCCGCATTGGCCTCGACGACCTGATCCGAAACATGCTCAAACACGGCAGCAAGATCGGGCTCCAGGCCTTCCAGCTCGCGGATGCGACGCTTACGCTCCAAAGCGCCCGAAGTCTCGCCGGCATCAAGCCCCACGCGAACCAGGCCGCCGCAGGCAACGCGCGCACCATCGGGAGTCACGTAAGTCACACCATCAACGACGGGCGCGGCCAGGGCGGCAGCCAAGTCATCGACCACGTAATAGCCGCCGAGCAATGCCTCGACGACCGGACCGTAGCCCGCACGCACGGACAGACGATCAACAAGACGGGTACCGGCGGCACCCTCGGCGACCGCAGAGCCACTCACGCTGCGCGCCACCAGCAGCGCCTCGCCCGAGGCCTTCTTTTGGTCCAGAGCCGCACGACCGGCACGCTCAAGTGCAGCAGCGTTATCGAACAACAGGGCATCGATATCGCAGGCGAGCAGTTGCTCAACCAGGCCCTCAAGCTCACGCGGTGCCTCGAGCACATCGCCCAGACGGCCCGAGACGTCGTCGCCCAGCGCGCCCACCAGACGGCTAACGAGCGGCGAGCTGTCGGCCATGCGGGCATCGAGTTTCTTTTGGCTGGAAAGCTCCGAGCGCACCTCGGACAACTTGTTGCGCGCCTCGCTCTCGCGGGCACGCAGGTCCTTCAGGGCCGCGCGTGCCGTCTCGGTGGCCTCACGCGCATCGGCCTGGGCCTGGCGCGCTTCCTCAAGAGCACCCTCAAGCTCCTCTGCGCGGTTGCGACGGCTCTCGAGCGAGGCCGTGACCTCCTCGAGCTGCTCGTCAATCTGCTCCAGGCGCGAGGCATACATGTTGTCCTCGACCTCGGCATTGCTCAGCGAGTCCTTCACCTTGGCGAGCTCGAGCGCGGCGTTGTCGGCCACGCGCTGCACATCGCGTTGCTCACGCGTAAGCTGCGAAATCTGATTGTCGAGCGCCACGCGCCGCTCGTGGAGCTCTGCGGCGGCAGGACCAGCGGCGTCAACGTCCTCCTGGGCCTGCATGTGCGCGCCGGTCACTTCCTCAAGCTGCGCACGCGCGTCCTCGAGCTCCTCGACCACGCGACGACGCTGATGCTCGGAGCTCGAAATCTGCCCGCGCATGTCAGACAGGCGCGACACCATGTTGTGACCCTTTTCCTCGAGCAGGCGCATGTCGGAGTTAATGCGGCCGACCACATCTTGCATATGACGGCGCTGCTCGCCCAAGTCGCCCACAAACAGGCCCTTTTCCTCGAGCATGACCTGGAGCTTCTCGAGCTCGCGCTCCTTTTCGCCCAAGCGGTACTGCGCAAGCTCAAGCTCGGCAGCGCCCTCCTTGGAGCGGCTCTCCAGGTCGTTCCACTGCGACTGAAGCGAACGCAGCTCGTCGACGGCCAACATCTGCGTAAGCTCGTTCGCGCGCGAGGACAGCTCTTTGTACTTGCGCGCGCGATCGACCTGACGCTCCAGCGGTCGCAGCTGACGGGCGATTTCCTTATTGATGTCGCGGGCACGCGTCAGGTGCTCGTCCATCGACTTAATCTTTTTGAGCGCACGCTCCTTGCGGCGCTTGTGCTTAGAGATGCCGGCGGCCTCCTCGATGAGGGCGCGGCGCTCCTCGGGGCGGCTCTGCAAAATGGCGTCGAGCTTGCCCTGGCTAATAATGGAATGCGTATCCTTGCCCAGGCCCGAATCGTGCAGGATGTCCTGAATGTCCATCAGGCGGCACGGACTCGAGTTGATGAGGTACTCGCTTTCGCCCGAGCGATACATGCGACGGGTGATGGCGACCTCGTCAAAGTCGACGGGCAGCATATGGTCCGAGTTATCGAGCACCAACGTAACCTCGGCGACACCCACCGGCTTGCGCGCTGACGAGCCCGAGAAGATGACATCCTCCATGGCCTGGCCGCGCAGCTGCTTGGCGCTCTGCTCGCCCAGGACCCAAAGAATCGAGTCTGAGATGTTCGATTTTCCCGAGCCGTTGGGGCCGACGATGACGGTCAGGCCCGGCTCAAACGTCATATGGGCGCGGTCGGCAAACGACTTGAACCCTTTGAGCGTGAGGGACTTGAGATACACGGCTCCTCGCTTAAACAGGCTTCTTGTTCAGAATCACGCCGTTGGTGGTGTAACCCATGCGGTCGAGCGCCTCGAGCGCGGCAGCTCCCTCGGCCTCCTTCTTGGAGGAACCGGTGCCGCGGCCCTGGCGGATACCGTCGATGAGCACCACAGCGGTAAAGGTCGGTGCGTGTGCCGGGCCCTCAGAGCCAACGAGCTTGTACGCCGGAGGCTCGTGGCCGTCGGCCTGCACGCACTCCTGCAAAAACGACTTGGGGTTCGCAGGATGCTCGGCACGTTCGGAGGCAAGGTGCGGCTTAAGCGTACGGTGGATAAAGTCCGCCGCAACGTCCCAGCCGGCATCCAGATACAGCGCGCCCACGAGCGACTCGTAAACGTTCTCGAGCGCCGAATGCAGGCCGCGCGCGCCCGTGCCGGTCTCGGAGGCACCAAAGATGATGATGTCGTCGATGCCCAGCTCATGGGAGACCTCGGACAGCGTGGCACCCGAGACGAGCGACACCTTCAGGCGCGTAAGCTTGCCCTCGTCAAACTCCGGATAGGACTCAAAGAGCGAGCGGGCAACCACGGCGCCCAAAATGGAATCGCCCAAAAACTCAAGGCGCTCATAGCTCGCCGAGACGGGCTGACCTTCCACGGCAGAGGGGTGCGTGAGCGCCGCGCGCAGCAGCACCTTGTTATTGAACTCGTGGCCCAGGATTTCCTGGGCGCGCGCGAGTCGTTGAGATAAAGCCAAGACTTAGGCCTCCTTGGCGTTTTCAATAGCGTCGACAGCGTCGGCGACAGAGTTGAGCGACAGCAGGGTCTCGTCATCGATCTCGAGGTCGAACTCGTCCTCGATGGCCGTCACCAGCTGCAGACGCTCGAGCGAATCGGCATCGAGATCGTCAAAGGTAGTCTCGTCGCTAATGTCGGCGACATCGACGCCCAGAACGTCAGCGGCGACTTCGGCGATCTTATCGAAGATTTCGGAGCGGTCCATAGCGCTTCCTCTCGTATTGCGTGAACATCAACGCGCTGGCGCCACAAGCGCAACGCCAGACACGGTTTTGATTCTACCCCACGACGAAGGCCGCGAGGCACATAACAGCGCCCTAACTCGCTCCTACAAAACGATGCAGTCCATAGAGTTGGCGACGTTCTCGACAAGCCCGGCGCGCACGGCCTCCGCCGCGGCGAGCGTACCGTTTTTGACGGCCTCGACCGAGGTAGCACCGTGGCCAATCAGGACCACGCCACGCAGGCCCAGCAGAATCGCGCCACCCTTAGCATCGCCCGAGAGCTTTGCCTTGATCTCACGCATCTGCTTTTTGATGAGCAGCGCGGCGATCTTGGTGCCGAGCGAAGCCATAAAGGCGCCCTTGAGCTCTTGCAGCAAAAACTTAGCGGCGCCCTCGGTTGCCTTGAGCGCGATGTTGCCCGACATGCCATCGGCAACGACGACATCAAAGTTACCCGAGGTCAGGTCGGTGCCCTCGCAGTTGCCCACAAAGCCGGGAACGGCGGCCTTCATGGCAGGGAAGCACGACTTGGTAAAGTTGGAGCCCTTCTCGTCCTCGGTGCCGTTGCCGAGCAGACCGACGCGGGGATGCTCAATGCCCAAGACAACGCGCGCATAGGCGCTACCCATCTGGGCAAAACGCACCATGTCGTCGACCTCGACATCGGGATTCGCGCCCATGTCGCACAGGACCGTCAGGCCGCCGGCGCGGTTGGGCAGTGCATTGGTGAGGCACGGACGCACCGGCTGCTTCTTGCCCTCGGCCTGATACCTAAACGGTGTCACGTAGGCGGTAGCGGCAGCGGTCATGGCACCGGTGGAGCCGGCAGAGAAGAACGCATCCGCGTTGCCCTTCTTAATGGCGCGGCAGGCAAGCACGATCGAGGACTTGCGCTTGGTCATCACGGCTCGAATGGGATCGTCATCCATGGCGATAACATCGGGCGCCTCCAAGGCCTCAACGCGAGCGTGAGCCGCGGCAAAGGGGTTCACGATCTCTGCGGGACCGACGGCCAAGACCTCGATATCGGGATCCGCAGCAAGCGCCGCCTCGATACCGTCGAGGACGACCTGAGGCTTCTCGTCTCCGCCCACAACGTCTACACAAACGCGAACGTTACTCATATACATACTCCTTATACAAAAATGGCCGACTCATTGAGCCGGCCATTGTGGTTCCAGTTGGAACGGCATCGCATCCAGAGTATACAGTTACTCGGTAACGATAACCTCGCGGTCCTTGTAGAAACCGCAGCTGGGGCACACGTGGTGCGGGAGCTTGACAGCGCCGCAACGGGGGCACGTGGACTGAGCCGCAGCCGAGATCTTCATGTTGGAGGAACGACGGGTGTGAGTGCGGATACGACCCTGCTTTTGTTTAGGTACGGGCATAGTGACCTTCCTTATGAACTATCCAGTGTGGCGATTACGCGCAAGTAGCGATACTACCACAGTTTTACTCGTCAAGCTTGAGATTCTTCAATGCTGCAAATGGATTTTCCGTGGCAGCGGCCCATTCGGCCTCTGCTTGAGCGGCGCAATCGCATTGCTCGACGTTGAGATTGATGCCGCAGGTGGGGCATAGGCCGCGGCAATCGGGCTTGCACAGGACAACGAACGGCGTGTCCATGACGACCGCGTCGTTGATGGGCTCCCCCAGATCGACGATGCGATCCTCGCCCAGTAACTCGTAGCCGTCTTCGTAGGCCTCGGGATCCTCGGGCTCCTCAAAGAGGTAGAACTCCTCGATCTCGCCGGCGATATCAAACGAGGCGGGCTCCAGGCAACGGTCGCACTCGCCGGTGGCGTGCGCGCGGACCATACCCGTAAGCAGAACACCGGTGCCGGCATTGGTAAAGACCACGTCGTAGTCAATGCCATCCTGCAGCTGGTACTCCTTCTCGCCCACCGTATAGGTGGCGACATCGACCTTGCCAGTCAGCGGATACGAGTCTCCGGGAAACTCAAGCTGCTCGGAAAGATCGACGGTAACGCTCGGGAACTCAGCCATTACCACTGACCATTCTGCTGGGCGGCACCCTCGTTGAGCTGCTGACGGCAACGGGTGACGGTGCCGGTCAGGCTCTTGAGGTTCTCCTCGAGGTGCGTAAAGACCTGCTCGGCGTAATCCTCGGCGGCATAGCGCGTCTCGCGCTCATACTGCTGGGCACGGTCGCGAATGTCATCGGCTTGCTGCTGCGCTAAGCGGACAATCTCCTGCTCACCGGCAATGGTGAGGGCCTGCTGCTGAGCATCGGCAATGATGGAATCGGCCTGAGCGGCGGCGGAAGCCATAAGCTCCTCGCGCTCCTTGAGGATACGGCGGGACTTCTGCCATTCCTCGGGATAGCTCATGCGGATCTCGTCGAGGATGTTAAAGAAGACGTCGGCGTCGATAACCTTCATCTGGGCGTTCTTGCCGAACGGCGTCTTAGCCTCTTCGATGAGCCCCTCGAGCTCGTCGACAAGACTCACGATCCTGTCGCCAGGAAAATTCTCGCCCGGCATCCGGTCTCCTTTCATAGGTAACATATCATCGTGTTAGTTTACCACATGCCACCAGGCATTAAAAAACGTCACGAAAAGCGATGTTTGAGCGCCTTGACCACATTGGCCGGAACAAAATTAGAGACGTCGCTACCGAGCGAGGCAATCTGGCGAACCACCGAGCTCGAGATATAGCCGTACTGCGGCGCACTCATGACAAAGATGGACTCCAGCTCGTTATCCAGGCGGTAGTTGAGGTCGGCCTGCTGCAGCTCGTACTCAAAGTCGGTCATGGCACGCAGGCCCTTGACCACGGCTCCTGCTCCCTGTTCGCGGGCAAAATCGACCAAGAGGCCGGTGAAGGGCAGCACCTCGACGCCGTCAATATCGCCGAGCGCCTCACGGGCCAGCGCCACGCGCTCGTCGAGCATAAACGTGGTGCCGACGCCGTTTTTGCCCTGCGACTCGGCGACGGCCACGATCACGCTGGGAAAAATGCGGCGGGCGCGGCGGATGACGTCGATATGACCAAACGTGATGGGATCGAAGGTGCCCGGGACGATTACGCGGTTAATGGTGTCACTCATGGGCGTCCTCCAAAGGCGCATCCTCGTCATGGTCGCTGTCGTCGGCGTTGTCGGCCTCGTTCGTGGCCGACCAGCGCAGCAAGTCAACCGAAGTTATGCCGTAGCGCTTCTCGCGCACGGTCTCAAAACCGGTCGGGTGAGCGCCCGTATCGGCCGCGGCGTGCTCAAAGAGCGCGTAGGCGCCCGGCGCCAGCAAGCCTTGCTGAGCTAGGTTTTGCAGCAGCTCCTCGACCGGCTCGGCACCAAAAGCATAGGGTGGGTCGAGCAGGACCAGGTCAAAGGGACCGCCAGGCACGCGGCCGCGCGAGGCGCTTGCCAGCACGTCACCCGTCACCACGCGCCAACGCGCACGGTCACGGCAGAGCGACTCGATATTCTTGGTAATCAGACGAGCAGCGTTGCGATCGATCTCGAACGTGGTGAGCGAGCGGGCACCACGCGAGAGCATCTCGATGCCCAAGGCGCCGGAGCCGCCAAAGGCATCCAGCACACGGACCTCGTCCAGATCGAAGTCGAATGCCGACATGACCATAGATGCGCACGCCTCGCGCACGCGATCGGTCGTGGGGCGGGTGACATCGCGACCACGGGGCTCCTCGATCTTACGACCGCGCCATTCGCCGCCGATGATTCTCATCCTCCGCTGACCTCCTTAAAGATGTGTCGATACCGCATGGCGACCGCATCGCGCAAGGGACGCGTCGCCACGGAGTCAAGGTTGCAAGCATACCGCAAGAGCTCGACCGCGTCCAAATGGGCCCACTCGATCAATTCCTCGTCGGCATCGAGGTCAACAAAGCGCAAGGTCACGCCGCCATGCTGGCGGTAACCCAGGATTTCACCCTCGTGGCGCAGACGCAGGTCCATCTGGGCGAGCGTAAAGCCGTCCGAGGTCTTCTCGAGCGACTGGAGGCGGTCTTGTGCCGCCGACGCGCCGCCGTTGCCCTTGGAGTGCGTCATGACCAGGCACGTTCCCGACACGCTGCCGCGGCCTACGCGCCCGCGAAGCTGATGCAGGGCCGCCAAGCCAAAGCGTTCACCGTTCTCGATGACCATGACGGTGGCGTTGGGCACGTCGACGCCCACCTCGACCACCGTGGTCGATACGAGCACGTCGATCTCGCCGCGCTTGAAGGCATCGATGACCCGGTCCTTCTCCCCCGCCGGCATACGGCCATGAAGACGCTCGATGGTAAGCCCCGGTAGCGCCAGACGAAGGCGATCGAGCTCGGTCGCCGTGTCATGCAACGGCACGGGCACGGTCACGCGGCCTTCGTCGTCGCGAGCGATGCCGGGGACGTCTTCGAGCTCATCGGCCGAATCGCTCGGCTCCACGAGCGGACAAATCACGTAGGCTTGCTGCCCCTTTTCGTGCGCCTCGCGAATGGCGCCATAGGCCAGGTCGCGACTCGACTCGGTGAGGACGCGCGTCGTCACGCCGGCACCCGGAACGGGACGATGGCGGATGATGCTCGTATCCAGGTCGCCGTACACCGAAAGCGCCAGCGTGCGCGGGATCGGCGTGGCAGTCATGACCAACAAGTCGGCACCCGGGCCTTTTGCGCGTAGAGCGTTACGCTGGCCCACGCCAAAGCGGTGCTGCTCGTCGATCACCACAAGCGACAAATGCTTGAACGTGACGTTCTCCGAAAGCACCGCATGGGTACCAAAGAGCACGTCGAGCTCGCCAGACTGGAGGCAAGCATGAATCTGCTCACGCTCGGCCGCCGGCGTGGCGCCCGTCAGGAGCGCCCAGGTCATGCCAGCCTGCGAGAGCAAGGGTCCGGTCTTATCGGCATATTGACGCGCCAGCACGCCCGTGGGCGCCATAACGCACGCCTGGGTGCCGCTATCGGCCGCAACCGCCAACGCGCAGGCGGCAACGGCGGTCTTACCGGTACCGACGTCGCCCAGCAGCAGACGGTTCATCACACGACCACCATCGCACATGTCATGCAGAATGTCTTGAAATGCAGCCTCCTGCTCATCGCTCAGCGAAAACGGCAGGGCATGTTTAAGCGCAGCCAAATGCTCGCCCGCGTCATGCGCATAAGGCACTACGTCGACCATACCGCCATCGTTGCGCAGACGCAGCGCAAGCTGCAAGCAGAGGCACTCCTCGTAGGCAAGACGCCGGCGTGCGATATCGCGCTCGGCCATGCTCGAGGGAAAGTGGATCGAGCGCAACGCACGGGCATTACTCATGAGCTTCCGCTTTGCGCGCAGCGGCGCGGGAATGGGATCGAACGGATTGGCGACCACTTCGAGCGCACCGCTCACGATACGGCGCATCCATGCCTGACTCACGCCGTCACTTACGTAGTGGACCGGCAAAATGGTACCCGCGGCGCGTCCGTCCTCGAGCTTTTCAAAGTGAGGCGAGGCCATCTGCTTAAAACCGTAGGCAAACTCGACCTTGCCCATCACGGCCAGGCGGTCGCCCTGCTTAAGCTGTTGGGCAATCCAAGGCTGACGGAAAAAGGCAACCTGCAGCACGCCCGTCTCGTCCACGAGCGAGACCTCGGTCACCTGCATACGCGGACGGGGCTGCTTTTGGACAATACGATCGACCGTGGCGATGATGGTGCACACGGTACCGATGGGCGCCATCTCGATGGACCACGAGCGGGTAAAGTCCAGGTAGCGATGAGGAATATGGAGAAGGAGGTCCCCCACCGTCCGAATTCCCAGACGGCGAAGGGCCTCCTCACGTTTACCCGAAACATATTTGAGTCGCGCGATATCCTCGTCGAGCGCATTGCTCTGGGCAAAACGCTCCGAGACGCGCGGCACGGAGCACAGCTCGGACATGGGCAGAGCCTACTCGATCGAGAAGATCACGGGATAGAGCGGCTGCTCGCCACGATGGGCGTCGATCTCCAAATCGGGCTGAGCCTCCTCGATAGCGTCGACGATCTCCTGGAAGGCCTCGTCGGACAGCTCCTCGCCGGCCAGAATCGTCAGCGCGTCGCCCTCCTCTTCCTCCTGCATACGGTTGATGCAGTCGAGCGTCACCTGCTTCACGTCGGAGCCGACCACATCGATGGAGCCGGCGATGATGCCCATGACGTCACCGGAGTGAATCGGCGAGCCGTCGGAAGCGCTGGAGTCGCGCACGGCGCGGGTGACCTCGCCATCGCGGACCTCGCTGATGGCGTCAACCATAGCGGCAACGGCATCCTCGAGCTCGGAATCGGGCAGGACCGCGAACAGCGCGGAGAAGGCCTGCGGGACGGTCTTGGTGGGAACGACGGCGACCTTCTTGTCAATGCAGGCGGAGGCAGCGGCCTCGGCAGCCATGCGGATGTTGCCGTTGTTGGGCAGGATGATGACCGAGGTCGCGTTGACCTGGTCGACGGCGCCCAGCAGGTCGGCGGTCGAGGGGTTCATGGTTTGGCCACCCGACACGATCACATCGACGCCAAGGGACTTGAGGATGTCAGCCTCGCCCGAACCGGCAGCAACGGCGACAAAGCCCAGGGCCTTCGCGGGCTCGGCGGCCTTCTCCTGGTCCTCATGGATCTTAGCGGTACGGTCGTGGGCCTCCATCTCCATGTTGTGGATAAAGACCTCGTAGATCTGACCGAGCTGCAGCATGTGCTCGAGCACCAGGTTGGGGGTGTTGGAGTGCACGTGAATCTTGTAGTCGGGGTAAGCACCAACGAGCAGCTCGCAGTCGCCCATGGAGCCCAGGAACTTCAGGCACTCGTCCTCGTCAAACGGGGCGTCGGCCTTAAAGAGGAACTCGTTGCAGTAGCGGAACTCCGAGCCCTCCCAGTCGTCGTTGGCCTCGATCTCAACACGGCCAAGAGCGGCATCGCGAGCAGAGCCGGCGGAATCGAACGTAGCGGAGAAATCCTCGACCACGGTGCTGCGGCCAAGGGCAGCGGCAACAAAGTTCTCCAAGAAGATGGCAAAGCCAAAGGCGCCGGAGTCGACCACGCCGTTCTCCTTGAGGACGGGCAGCAGGTCGGGCGTGCGGGCGACGGACTGGTAGGCCTCGACGACGATGGCGTCGAGCGCATCCTCGGCAGAGAACTTCTTCTTCTCGCACTCGTCTGCCTTGGTCGAAACATCACGCAGGACCGTGAGGATCGTGCCCTCGATGGGCTTACGAACAGCCTGGAAGGCAACCTTGACGGCACGACGGAAGGCGAAGGCGATATTGGCGGATGTAATGGGCTCATCGGCAGAGACAAGGCCCTCGGCCACGCCGCGTAGGATCTGCGAGGTGATGACACCGGAGTTGCCACGGGCGCCCATCAGGGAGCCGTGGGTGATAGCGCCGGCAATGGCCTCCATGTCGGCATCGGCGGGAAGGGCGGAAAGCTCCTTGGTCACCGAGGCGAGCGTGAGCGACATGTTGGTGCCGGTGTCACCGTCGGGTACGGGGAAGACGTTGAGCTTGTTGATCTCCTCGGCCTTTTCGGAAACGGCAGCCGCAGCGATCGGAAAACAGGTGCGAATGGTCTTTGCAATCATAAGTGATGAAATCTCCGTATTCGGATGCTAGTTCAGACGGCTCTTGAGCGCGTCGATGTGAATGCCGATCTTAAGGCTGGCGGGATCGATCTGGGCGATCTCCTGCAGGGTGAAGGCGACGGAGCTCGAAAGATTGTGGCAGACGGACTTCATGTTGACGCCGTTCTCGAGCACGACGTGAAGGTCGACCGTGAGGCCGTTCTCGTCGGCGGAAACAAGCACGCCCTTGCGGAGGCGCTGGCCGGCAAGCAGGCGCACGCTCTCGGCGCCCTGCAGCTGTTCAGCCATACCGACGACGCCGTAGCACGTCATCGCGGCATAACCGGCAATATCGGCAATAACGTCGTTCGAGACGCTCAGGCTGCCGTTAATGGTCTCAGACACAAGAATCTCCTTTTCTGGTGCTCGCGGCACCATGTCGTGGGAGCAATCATTCCAATAGTTTACAACGACCGCGCCATGTTAAGGCGGCGGGGTTCGCGATTACATCCTCGACACGAAATGTTGATACGGCAACGTTCGCCACAGGCGATCGCGGCATGAAAAAACCCGCCGCATAAGCGACGGGTTTTAAAACCTGGCTCCCCGGGTAGGACTCGAACCTACAACAGCGCGGTTAACAGCCGCGTGCTCTACCATTGAGCTACCGAGGAATTTAAAAGCCCAACGAAGAGGGCTGAAAAATTCTGGCTCCCCGGGTAGGACTCGAACCTACAACAGCGCGGTTAACAGCCGCGTGCTCTACCATTGAGCTACCGAGGAATAGGTGCGTGCTCTCAAGCAACGAAGTTTATTATACGGACGATTGGGCGAAGGGCAAGAACTTTTTTAAGAAATTTTCCGACCCAGTCATTGGGGACGTTCTTAAACGACTAGTCAACCAGATGCCCAGGGTAGTCTTTTTGGGACGGGGCTTTTTTAGCTACCCAATCTGGAACCTTTAAAGCTTGAGCCGCTCATTGAGATAGGGCAGCTAAAAAAGCCCCGTCCCAAAAAGACTACCCGTCGCAGGAGTGTCACAAAGTGCCGGCAGAAAAGGAACGTCCCCAACTGCCGGCCCTTGTTACATGAAAGCGCCCTCAAGCGGATGTGCTTGAGGGCGCTTCTCGCTTGCGAGGTTAAGACTCAATATAGTCTTTCAACTTGCTCGAGCGGCTCGGGTGGCGGAGCTTGGCCAGGGTCTTGGACTCGATCTGGCGGATACGCTCGCGCGTGACGCCAAACTCGCGACCGACTTCCTCGAGCGTGCGGGGATGTCCGTCGACAAGGCCAAAGCGCAGCTCGATAACCTTGCGCTCGCGATCGGCAAGCGAATCGAGCACCTGGGTGAGCTGCTCCTGCAGCATGGAGAAACTGGCGGCATCGGGCGGAACGATGGCCTGGGAGTCCTCGATGAAGTCGCCCAGCTGGGAATCCTCTTCCTCGCCGATCGGGGTCTCGAGCGACACGGGCTCCTGCGAAATCTTCTGGATCTCGCGGACGCGGTCGGCGCTCATATCCATCTCGGCACCGATCTCCTCGGGGGTCGGGTCACGACCCAGGTCCTGGAGGAGCTGGCGCTGCACGCGGACGAGCTTGTTGATGGTCTCGACCATGTGCACGGGAATACGGATGGTACGGGCCTGGTCGGCAATAGCGCGCGTAATGGCCTGACGGATCCACCACGTGGCGTACGTGGAGAACTTGAAGCCCTTCTGGTAGTCGAACTTCTCGACGGCGCGGATCAGACCGAGGTTACCCTCCTGGATCAGATCCAGGAACAGCATGCCACGGCCGACATAGCGCTTGGCGATGGAGACGACCAGACGCAGGTTTGCGCTGATGAGCGCCTGCTTGGCCTCAAGACCAACGTTCTCGATACGCGTAAGACGACGCATCTCGGAGCGTGTGAGTTCAATCTCGCCCGCATCGGCAGCCTCGAGCTTCTCGGTAGCCTCGAGACCGGCCTCAATCTTCATGGCCAGATCGACCTCTTCAGATGCGGTCAGCAGGTCGACCTTACCGATCTCCTTGAGGTACATACGAACCGGGTCGCCGGTCAGCATCACCGTGGAGGCATCGATGCCGCGCACGCGCGAACGCGAACGGGACGTGCGCACGGTGCGCTTCTTCTTGCTCTTGGAAGAGCGCATCGCGGCATCGGCCTGGCGGGCCATCTTAAGCTCGTGATCGTCAAGCGAGCCGGAATCGTGCTCGTCATCGTCGAAATCGTCGGTATCGTTATCGTCATCGTCGACGTCCATCGGGGCGTCGTCGTTTCCGCTCGCGGAGATAATCTGGATGCCGCTGTTGCGCAGCGCGGAATACACCGCGTTGAGCTGCTCATCAGTAACATCGATATCCTTCAGGGCGACCTGAATCTCGTCCTCGGTTACCGAAGTCCTGTTTGAGCCGTTGCCCATGAGCTTTGCAACGTAGGATTCCAGCCCAGTACCCGTGCTCTCAGTCTTTTTTGGCACAGATTCTCCCTTCGTAGTCCACAGGACTCAATACTTTAGCACACACGTAGACGTCTATACCCAAAATAAAGACAGGATATAGGCGAGAATACGCTGGTTGACCACAACATCTAGGCCTGATCGGCACCTGCGGTCTCCAAACCGATCAAACGGAACGGGTCGGCCACGCCACCGATCGACTTTTGGAGCTCGCGCTGGCGCTGCGAATCTTGCATCGCCTGCATCGTCAGCACGCGACGGGCCTCATCGTCGAGTGAACGGTCCTGGCGCAACTTGGCCTGCGCGGCTCGCATGCGACGTTTGATGGTGTAGAGCTCGAGCGTATCGAGCATAAAGACGATGTTCGTCTCGGTCGGGTGCTTACTCGTCGCCGAGATGCGCCCAGCGCTGACAAGCGAAGCCGCCTCGGGACACACCGCGCGCGCCGCATCCATGCATGCCGCAGGATCGGTTCCCGGCGGCGTTGCCAGCACGGCCCACGCAATAGACTCGTGACGCGGATCGACCCACTCGATAGAACAAATGCGATCGGCATACGTGCGGAACAGATCGGGGTAGCTCGTGAGCATCGTCAGCAGCTCGCGCTCCCCCGCCAGGGATTTCCGCTCCAGATCGGTCAAAACAATCGGCATCGACGGAGCTGCCGCCGCGCTTGAGCTATCGGCAACGGGCGCAGCGCTTTCCATCCCCGCCGGCACATCGATTGGCGGCAGATCCTCGTCGGCCTCCACCGGTGTCGCCCCATAGGCATCAAGCGGAACGTAGTCGTACGGGTCCTCCTCGACCGGTGCGGACACCGGTGGCGTCGCGCCCGCGGCCCAGGCACCGCGACCGGCACTGCGCGCACCAGCCGCACCGCCGCCCGAGCTTCGTCCCTGCGAACCGCCCGAACGCTCAGCTTGCGCGCGTTGACGCTCGTAGCTCTGCTCACGCCGGCGCTCGGCATCCTCTCGCTTGGCGACATCGCGAAACACACGGCCCGAACTCGCGCGCACCGTCTCCAAGTCCAAACCCAGCAGATCGGCAATCTGGATAAAGTACGTGTCGATCATATAACTGTCACGCAGCGGGTAGATGAGCGTCAGCGCGTCCTCGAGCGCTTTGGCACGACCGCCCGGCGTGGTTATGTCGCTCGACTCCTGTAGCGAGCGGTACACAAAGTCCATGAGGGGCTCGGCGGCATCGATGCGCGCTTGCAGTGCCTCGCCACCATGCGCCGTGATGAACTCCATGGGGTCGTTGCCGTCGGGAAGCACCACGCAGCGAAGATCCATCGAATCCTGCTCGATAAACTGAATCGCGCGACGGGCAGCCTTTTGACCGGCAGCGTCGCCATCGAACATATATACAATGCGCTTGGCAAAACGAGTGAGCGTCTTAACGTGATGTTCCGTCAGCGCCGTGCCCAGCGTGGCGACAACGTTTTTGATCCCTGCCTCCCAGCAGGCGATGCAGTCGGTATAGCCTTCCACCACGATGGCAGTATCCTGAGCAACGATAAACTCCTTGGCCCAGTTAAAGCCATAGAGGTTTCGCTTTTTATGAAACACGCTCGTCTCGGCGGTGTTGAGGTACTTGGGCTGACCATCGCCCATGATGCGCCCGCCAAAGGCGATATTGTGACCCTGCTCATCAAAGATGGGAAACATCACACGGTCGTAAAAACGGTCGGCAAGCTGTCCGCGCCCGCGGCTCACGGCCACGTTGGCGTCGATCATCTCCTGCGGGGTAAAACCCGCTTGAGACAAATGCGACACCAGCGCGTTGCGACCCGGCGCAAAGCCCAGGCAGTAGCGTCGACAGACGTCGCCACCCATGCCACGACTGGCAAAGTACTCGCGCGGACGGCTGTCCTTACCGCGCATAAGCATGGTGTGGTAGAACTGAGCTGTCTCGGCGCACAGGTCGTAGATGCGGGCACGCTTGGTGCCGCGATCGCGCTGCGCACCGGTATCGTGCAGTTCAATGCCCGCACGATCAGCCAAATAGCGGATCGACTCGGGAAAACTCAGGTTCTCGCGCTTCATGATATAGGTAAAGACGTCGCCGCCCTCGCCGCAGCCAAAGCAGTGCCACACCTGCGTAGCAGGGATAATGTGAAACGAGGGGGTCTTTTCGTCATGAAACGGGCAGCAGCCCCAAAACTCATGGCCGCGGGGCTTGAGCTCAACCGTTTCCTGCACGATGGCAACCAAATCTGACGCCGCGCGTACCTGATCTTTTTCCTCATCGCTAATCACGGATGCTCACCCCCTGCTCACCCAAGTTATGACGGATATCGTCGATATTACCCTCGACGGTCGCGATCAACTCGTCCAGGGAATCGAACACGCGAGACGGACGCAGCCAGCGCGTAAACGCCAGCGACACCGAGGCGCCATACAGGTCGCCCGCATAGCCGATCAAGTTGGCCTCGAGATGCGCCGAGGCGGCATCATCGGCATAGGTCGGCGGCAGGCCGACGTTAACAGCAGCAGGCCATACGGTATCGTCGACCAGCACCAGACCCTCATAGACGCCATCGGCAGGCACTTGGATGCCGTCGGGCACCTGGATGTTTGCCGTGGGAAAGCCCATATCAGAGCCCTCGTGACGGCCAGCCGCCACAACGCCGCACAGCATATAGGGACGGCCGAGAAGCTCGGCAGCCAGCTCCACATGACCCTGACCCAGCTCATGGCGGATGCGCGTGGCGCAGATGGTCTGCCCGTTAACGCAGAGTAGATCGTGACCGTAAACGTCAACCCCACGCTCAGTGCCCCAGGCGCGCATCTCGGCAACGCCCGAAGCGCCGCCGCGGCCGAGCCTAAAGTCGCTGCCTACACGAATGGAGCGAATATCGACAACGCGCGACAACAACGCCAGAAACCCGACATGGTCGAGTGCCGCCACGGCGGGCGTAAAGGGAACGGCCACCACCGCATCGACTCCGGTTTGAGCCAGGGCATGCAGGCGGTCAGCCGTCGTCATCAATTTTTGAGCGGGCGATGGACTCACCACGACGTCCGGATCAGGATCGAAGGTGATCACGACCGCTTTGCTGCCGTGATCATGCGCATCGCGAATAACCGCGTCGATCAGCTCTTGGTGCCCACGATGCACGCCATCAAACACGCCAATGGCGATCGACGCGGCGCCCAAGAACTCGCACCCATCGAAAGCATCGGCAGAAACGATACGGGCCTCACCCAACTCACCCGCGAAAAAGATACGCGCGAGCTCGTGGGGCGCCAGCATCATCGAACACCGCCGATCGCCTGAGGAAAGACGTGCTCCATCACAAAGCGGCCGCCCTCGATACGAGCAAGCGCCTTCAATCCACCATCGAGCACGAGCGCGAACGGCGCCTTCGCCGTATCGAAGTCCGCAAGCGCGCGTTCAACGGGAATGCGGCGGCCACAAAGCAGGTCGTCTGCAAGATTACCCGGCAAATCGACACGCGTGGCACCTAGGGCGGCGATGGGATCCAAAGCGAAACCGGCAGCGGTCTCGGCAGAGAGCTCCTCTACCGCATGACAGGCGCCAATGGAAACCACGCCGGAGGCCGTACGGCGCAGCGCGGAAATATGTGCAGCGCTATCGCAGGCACGACCCAGATCGCGAGCGAGCGCGCGAATGTAGGTGCCTTTGCTTACCGAAAACGCCACGGTCCAGACGCACGTATCGCCCTCGCCGCTCACGGCGATCAGGTCGGCGGCATAGACCTCGACGGGGCGCGGGGGCAAGTCTACCGCATTGCCCTCGCGAGCACTCTTATAGGCGCGAACGCCATTGACCGAGATGGCCGAAAACGCCGGCGGCACCTGCATCTGCGGGCCAAGCATAGCGGCGAGCTGCTCACGGGCGTAAGCGAGATCGCGCAGCTCGGGGGCAACGGGCACCGTGCGGACGGCCTCGCCCTCCGCGTCATCGGTATTGGTCTCGACGCCAAACGAAATGTCGGCGACATAACTTTTGATATCGAGGGTTAGCATGCCCAGCAGACGGGTCGCCTGGCCCACGCCCACCACCATGACACCCGAGGCCATGGGGTCGAGCGTACCGGCATGGCCGACGCGTCGCTCATGGAGGGCGCGTCGGCACTGCGATACCACGTCGTGGGACGTACAGCCCACCGGCTTATCGACGGCGAGCAGCATATTCAATTGAGAAGGCGTACGACGAGCCATGTACCATCCAAAATGTTAGAGCTCGACGGTCACCGAAGCGGGATCCTCCCCTACCAGCTCGGCCAGCATGGGAAGTGCCACGGCGAGCGTCTCGCGAATCGTTCCGTTGTTGGAAAAGCCGGCGGCGGCATGATGCCCGCCACCGCCAAAGTTGGCAGCGATCTCGGACACATCGAGGTCACCCTTGGAGCGCAGGTTGCCGCGCACCTTGGTATCGCCGTCGATGCCCTTTAGGAACAGGCAGACCTCCACGCCCATCACCGAACGCACCACATCAACCAGGCCATCGCACTCGTCCGAAGTGACGCCGCAGGCCTCGAGGTCGCTCTGATACGCATAACTATACGCCACGCGACCGTGCGCCACTGTCTTGATGCGGGCCATAACGATGGACTTGAGATGCAAGAACTCTACGCGCATGCTCTGGTAGACCTCGAGCGCAACGCGCGCGGGGTCGGCACCGTGCGCGACCAGGCGCGAGGCGGCATGGAACGCAGTGGCATCGGCGTTTTGGTACTGAAAACGACCGGTATCGGTCACCAGGCCGCACAGCAGGCAGGTCGCGACACCATCGCGAGCCACAATGCCGCAATTGTCCAAAAAGCGGTCGATGATCATGGCGCATGCCGCGGCGCCGACGCACCTCAGGCTCAGCTCGGCAAATTCCTCGCGCGCCGGATGGTGATCGAAACACACGACATGCGACGAGCGGCGGAGCACCTCGGCGGAGTTGTTCAGACGCTCGACGACCGGCACGTCCACCGAGATGAACAGGTCCGGATTGCCGGTATACGCAGATGCCGGCACGAGACGGTCGGCGCCCTCCATAAAGCGGTAAATACGCGGAACCGGGTCATCGTCTGCCAGCAGCAGGGCAATGTCCTTGTTGGGGAAAAACTTCATAAGCGAGAGGCCCAGACCCAGCACGGAGCCCAGGGCGTCACCATCGGGAGACGTATGTCCCGAAATCGCAATGGAGGACGCACCCTCGATGAGCTCGAGGATGCGTCGCTGAATATCTGCAGACTCGCACGATGCGAGGTCGGCGGAATTACTCATCTAAAGCTGCCTCCTGGGCGGCATCCGCTATGGGATAGCCGTCCTCGTCCTTTTCGATCGCAAGCGTGGCGGGAACGTTTTCCAGCGCACGCGTAATGCGCTCGGCCTCATCAGTCGAGCGATCGATGCGAAAATCGAGCTCGGGCGTGACGCGCCAATCGAGCGAGCGGGCCAACAGGCTACGAATGCGGCCCTTGGCGCTGGCGAGGGCCTCCATGACCTCGTCGTAACGGCTCGCGTCGCACGACACGTACACGCGCGCGAACGAACGGTCCACCGCGACCTCGACCGCGGTCAGGGTGACCAGGTCGAGACGCGGATCGGAAACCTCAAAGAGCAGGATATAACCGAGCTTCTCGCGAAGCTGCTCGCCCAGACGGCGGGTTGCCTGCGTTTGCTTCATAGCGCTACCCCCTACTCGGTACGGGCAACCTGGTCGATGCGGTAGCCCTCAATGGTGTCGCCAGGCTTGATGTCCTGGAAGTTCTCCAGGCCAATGCCGCCCTCGGAACCGCTCTTGAGGCTCTTGGCCTCGTCCTTGTAGTGGCGCATCGAGGCGATCTTGCCGTTGAAGACCACGATGCCGTCGCGCACCAGGCGCACGGAATCGGTCGCGGCGATCTCGCCCTCTTCGACGCGGACACCGGCGGCGATACCGACTTTGGGCACCTTGAAGGTGTCCAGGACGGTCGCAGTACCCGTGGAGACCTCGACCTCGGTGGGCTTGAGCATGCCGATACGGGCAGCATCGAGATCCTCGAGACACTTGTAGATGACGTCGTAGCAACGGATCTCGACGCCCTCGCGCTCGGCAGCGGAGCGGGCCTTACCGTCGGGACGCACGCCAAAGCCGATGATGATGGCGTTGGAGGCGTCGGCCAGGACGACGTCGGTCTCGTTGATGGCGCCGACCGCGGAGTGGATCGTGTTGATGCGTACCTCGGACTGATCCATCTTGTCGAGGGAGTCCTGAAGGGCCTCGATGGAGCCCTGGACGTCGGCCTTGATGATCAGGTTGAGCTCCTTGACCTCGGCGTCGGCGATGGTCTCGAAGAGGTTCTCGAGCGTCACGTGCTTCACGCGGCTCTGCTCCTCGATACGGGCCTTGAGCGAACGCTCGTCGGCCAGCGCACGCGCCTCGCGCTCGTCCTCGAATACGCGGAACTCGTCGCCGGCGTTGGGGACGGACTGCAGGCCCAAGATCTCGACGGCGTCGGAGGGACCAGCCTCGGTGACGGCGTTGCCCTTGGGGTCGAGCATGGCACGGACGCGGCCATAAGTGAGGCCGGCGACCAGCGTGTCGCCCACGTGCAGGGTACCGCGGGTCACGAGCACGGTGGCAACCGAGCCGCGGCCCTTGTCGAGCTTAGCCTCGAGGACGTTGCCCGAAGCGAAGGTGTCAGGGTTGGCCTTGAGCTCGAGCACGTCGGCCTGGAGCAGCACGGTCTCGAGCAGGTCGTCGATACCGATCTTCTGCTTGGCCGAGATGTTGACGAACATGTTCTGTCCGCCCCACTCCTCGGGGATGATGCCGTACTCGGTGAGCTCCTGGCGCACACGGTCGGGGTTGGCACCCGGCTTATCGATCTTGTTGACGGCGACGACGATGGGAACACCGGCGGCCTTGGCGTGGTTGATCGACTCGATGGTCTGGGGCATGACGCCGTCGTCGGCAGCCACGATCAGGATGACGATATCGGTCACCTTGGCGCCGCGGGCACGCATGGCCGTAAAGGTGGCGTGACCCGGGGTATCAATGAAGGTGATTTTGCGGTCGTTGATCATGACCTGCGAAGCGCCGATGGCCTGCGTAATGCCGCCCGCCTCGCCGGCAGCGACGCCGGTGTGACGGATGGCGTCGAGAAGGCTCGTCTTGCCGTGGTCGACGTGACCCATGACGGTGACGACCGGGGCGCGCGGCTTAAGGTCGGCGGGATCGTCGTAGAACGAGAAGGTGTTCTCCTCCTCGGGGGTGATGATCTTGATCTGACGGCCCAGGTCGTCGGCAACGAGCTCGACGAGGTCGTCGGACATGGACTGCGTCATGGTAAGCGGCGTGCCCAGCAGGAACAGGCGCTTGATGATGTCGTTGGCAGGAACGTCGAGCGCCTCGGCGAGCTCCTGGACGGTAACGCCCTGGGAGACCTTGATGGCGTCGAGCTCCTCGGGGTTCACGCCCTGGGCCAGCGCCTCCTCAATCTTGCGCTCTTCCTGAGCCTTTGCAGCCTCGCGCTCGCGCTTCTCCTTGCGCTTTTTGCGGCGACCGGTGGACTCGCGAGAGGCCTCCTCGACGGCGGCACGAGCCTCCTCGAGCACCTTCTCGCGGCTATACTCCTCGGCCTCGCGAGCCATGCGGCTGTAGTGGTCCTCTTCGTTGTTGTGACCGCCCTTGCGCTTCTTGCCCTTGCCCTGCTTGTCGGGGTTGGGGAAGTCCATGCCGGCAGCGACGTTGTTGCTGGCATTGGTGCGATGGCTGTGGGGACGGTTCTCGGAGGCATTGCGCTCGGAGTTGTTGTCGGAGGCGTTGCGATCGTTACGACGGCCACCGCGACGGTCGTTGTTGCCGCCACGACGGTTGCCGCGCTCGGCAGCGCGCTCGGCCTTGGCCTTCTCCTCGGCGTCCTTCTTCTCCTTGAGCACGGTCTCCTGCGCGGCGATCTGGTCGAGCAGAGAACGGAAGCGCGAACCGGAATCGGAAGCGGGAACGGCGCGGCGCTGGGCCTCGCGGGCAGCCTCTTCCTTCTCGCGGGCAAGACGCTCCTGCTCGGCCTTCTTCTTGGCCTCGGCCTCGGCGCGGGCGGCCTCCTCGGCAGCCTGGGCAGCTGCGAACTGACGGCGCTCCTCCTCGCGTGCCTTCTCGGCGGCGATGCGCTCGCGCTCTGCCTCGGCAGCGCGTGCTGCCTCCTCGGCGGCAGCGGCCTGCTCCTCGGCCAGCTTAGCGGCCTCGACTTCCTGGGCGCGGGCCTCGATCACCGAGGCGAGCTGCTTGCGGACCATGGCGACGTAAGCGTCCTCCAGGGCGGAGGAAGCGGACTTAGCGGGAATCTTCATTTCGGCGAGATGACCCATCAGTTCCTTGGAGGTCATGCCGAACTCTTTGGCCAGGGTGGACACACGGACTTTTGCCATATGACTTCACCTACCCTTTCTGGCACCTTGGGTGCCTAGAGACTGAACGAGCGTGGGGTATGCGCTGGGACCCGCCCGGCGCGACCGCGCGCTAGATCAGGTCCTCCGCATCATCGAAGGCGTCGGTGTCGTGGACACCGCAGAAACGGGAGCCGGGACGGGCCTGGTTGCGGCACTGGATGCCGTCCTCGGACACGAACTCGCAGCGACGGACGTCCTCGTCCTCCTCGTCACCGATCAGGTCGGCGGCAGGCTCCTCGTGAACAGGAACGTTCTTGAGGATATCGGCGGCAAGGGTCTCGGACTTAATGTCGATGTGCCAGCCGGTCAGGCGCGCGGCGAGGCGGGCGTTCTGGCCCTCCTTGCCGATGGCGAGGGACAGCTGGTCGTCGGGCACGATGACGCCAGCATAGGCCTTCTCCTCGTCGATGAGAACGCGGGTGACCTTGGCGGGCGACAGGGCGTTGGCGACGTAGACGGCCGGATCGGCATCCCACAGGATGACGTCGACGCGCTCGCCACGGAGCTCGCCCACGACGGCGCGAACACGGCTGCCCTTGGGACCGACGCAGGCGCCAACCGGATCCAGGCGATCGTCGAGCGAGTGGACGGCGACCTTGGAGCGCTGGCCGGGCTCGCGGGCGATCGACTTGATCTGGACGGTGCCCTCATAGATCTCGGGCACCTCCTGCTCAAACAGACGACGCATGAGCTCGGGGTGGGTACGGGAGATGACAATCGGCGGACGGCTGTGCTCGCCACGGACCGGCTGCAGGTTGGAGTTGGGGTCGCGAACGTCGATGATCACGGCCTTGATGTGCTGGTTGTGCAGGTAGCGCTCGCCCATCGGACGTTCGTTGCGCTCGTTCTCGTAACGGCGCTGGTCGAAGTGTGGAAGCTCGGCCTCGACGCCCTCGCGAATCTTGACGATCGTGAAGTCGGGAGTGGACTGCAGCACGGTACCGCTGATGAGGTCACCGATGCGGCCGGAGAACTCCTCGTAGATCTGCTCGCGGGCGGAGTTGCGCACGATGGCGTTGATCTCGGCCTTGGCGTGCTGGGCAGCGATGCGGCTCGTGTTCTTGGGAGTGACGTCGATCTCCTCGAACTCGGTGAAATTGCCCTCCTCGTCCATGGAATCGTCGATCGGCTCCAGACGGTAGACGTAGATCTTGCCGGTGGTGCGGTCGATGGTCACCTTGGCGCCCCACTCAAGATGCAGGATCTCGGCATAGCTCTTGGCGAGCGACTGCTCCAGGCGGTCGATCAGGTAGAGCTGGTCGATGTGCTTCTCCTGGCAAAGCTCCATCAGGGCGGACATCATGTCGGATGCTGCCATCTTACTTTCCTTCCTTCGCGGGCTTGAAGTCATAGGTGGGCTTCAACTTGCACTTTTTAACATCAGAGAAATCGAGGGTAACGGACTCGCCGTCCTCGAGCTCGAGGGTCACGTTCGTCTCGGTGGCGGCGGCAATCTTGCCGGCGTACTTGCGACGGCCCTCGGTGGCGGTGGAGGTGAGCTCGCAATTCTCGCCCACAAAGCGGGCAAAATCACTCGGGCGACGCAGCGGGCGCGCCATACCCGGGCTCGACACCTCGAGCGTATAGCTCGAAGAGATGGGGTCGAGCTCCTCAATCACATCGCCGACCCATTTGGTGTTGGCCGTGACGTCATTGAGCGACAGGCTCTGACCCTCGGCACCCTCGATACGCACACGCACGCAGGGGGCCTTGGTGGCACCCACGAGCTCAACGTCGACGATTTCGACATCGTGCTGGGGAGCAACGGTCTCGAGCGCGTCGATGATCGCCTGCTCGGTCTTGGTCTTGACCATTGCGGCACCTCCATCCATACAAAAAAGAAGCGGGGCCGAAACCCCACTTCTTTCAATTACAACTTCATTTGCAAGCAAACTATACCAATACCTGCACAAACGTGCAACCACAACACAAACCCGCAGGTCAGCGTGAGCACAGGTTCTCCACAAGAAATAGATAATTGGGTGTTGTCGCAAGTATCCATAACCAAAAAGAGGGGCGACTCCCTGTGGAATCGTCCCTCGCTTATTATGTCAACTATGCGCGCAGCGCTTACTTGACCACCAGGTTAACCAGCTTGCCAGGCACGCAGATGGCCTTGACGACCGTCTTGCCCTCAAGCCACTTGGCAACGGCTTCCTCGGCGGCAGCCTGCATCTCATCGTTGGAGGCGTCGCGGGCAACGTCGATGCGGCCACGGACCTTGCCGAGCACCTGCACGACGATCTGCACCGTGTCCTCGATGGACTCGGCCAGGTCGAACTCGGGCCAGGCGGCGGTGTAGGCGTTGCCCTCGCAGCCGAGTGCCTCGTGCCACAGCTCATCGGCCCAGAACGGGCAGATGGGGGCAAGGACGCTCACGATATCCTTGGCCACGCCATAGCACAGCGCCTTGTCACGGGAATCGCCCTCAGTGGCGTTGAGGTAGGCGCTCGCCGCGTTGACGAGCTCCATGACGGCCGAGATCGCGGTGTTGAACTGGCCGCGATCGAAGTCCTCGGTGCACTTGGCAATGGTGCGGTGACGCTCGCGGTAGAGCTTCATCGCGGTCTCGTCGAGCACGGACTTGTCGAAGGCCACGTTGGCGTCACCCGACTGGACGAGCTGCCACACGATACGCCAGGCGCGCTTGATAAAGCGGTTGGCGCCCTCGACGGCCTTGGGATCCCAGTCGAAGTCCTTCTCGGGCGGGGCGATAAACAGGATCGCCAGACGCATGGTGTCGGCGCCGTAGGGCTCGATAACCGAGCTCGGGGGTACCACATTGCCCTTGGACTTGGACATGGTGTCGCCGTTCTCGTCCTTGACCATGCCCTGGCACAGCAGGTTAGTGAAGGGCTCGTCAACACTCAGCAGGCCCAGGTCGCGCAGTGCCTTGGTAAAGAAGCGGCTGTAGAGCAGGTGCAAAATGGCATGCTCGATGCCGCCGATGTAGTTATCGACGGGCATCCAACGGTCGGCCGCCTCGCGGGAGAAGGGCAGCTCGGTGTTGTGCGGGTCGGTATAGCGCAGGTAATACCAGCTGGAGCAGGTGAAGGTGTCCATGGTATCGGTCTCACGCTTGGCCGGGCGACCGCAGACCGGGCAGGTGGTCTCGTAGAACTCCTTGCACTCGGCGAGGGTCTCGCCGGCACCCAGGTCCAGATTCTCGGGCAGCGTCACCGGCAGCTGGTCATCGGGCACGGGCACGATGCCGCAGTGCTCGCAGTGGATGGCCGGGATGGGGTTGCCCCAGTAGCGCTGGCGGCTGATGAGCCAGTCGCGCAGACGGAACTCGACCTTGCGGCGGCCGCAGCCCATGGCCTCGAGGTCGGCCACGATGGCAGCCTCGCCCTCGGAGTGCTTACCGCCGCGCATGCCGGTGTACTTGCCGGACTGGACGAGCGTGCCCTCGGCAGCGTGGGCGCAATCCCAGTCGACGGTCTCGGCATGGAAGGTATCGATGGTCTCGCCACTAGCCTCGACGGCAGCGCGGTCGTCATCGTCCAGGATGATCGGCACGATCGGCAGGTCGTACTTGCGGGCAAACTCAAAGTCGCGCTGGTCGCCGCAGGGAACGGCCATGACGGCGCCGGTGCCGTAGTCGGCAACGACATAGTCGGCAACCCACACGGGGACCTTCTCGCCGTTGACGGGATTCACCACGTAGCGGCCGGTAAAGGCACCGTGCTTCTCGAGGGTGCCCTGGGCACGCTCGACGGCAGAGATATGCTTGGAGTCCTCGACGATCTTGGTGACGGCCTCTTCGTACTCCGTGCCCTCAACGAGCTCATGCAGACGGGCGTACTCGGGAGCCAGGACAAAGAAGGAGACACCGAAGAGGGTGTCGGCTCGTGTGGTGAAGACGGTGATCTTACCCTCGTCGCCCTCGATGGGCTCGCCATCCTTGTCGCACAGGGTAAAGTCGACCTCGGCGCCCTCGGAACGGCCGATCCAGTTGGCCTGCATCTGCTTGACGCGCTCGGGCCAGCCGGGGAGCTTCTCCAGGTCGTCGAGCAGCTCCTGGGAGTACTCGGTGATCTTGAAGTACCACTGCTCCAGGTCGCGCTTCTCGGGCTCGGTGCCGCAGCGCCAGCACTTACCCTCGGTGACCTGTTCGTTGGCCAGAACGGTCTTACAGGTGGGGCACCAATTGACCGGGTTCTTCTTGCGGTAGACCAGGCCCTTTTCCCACATCTTCTCAAAGATCCACTGGCCCCAGCGGTAATAATCGGGGCTGCAGGTCTTGACCATGCGATCCAGATCGTAGGAGAAGCCCATGCGCTTCATCGTGGAAAGCGCCTGATCCATGTTCTTATACGTCCAGGCGGCAGCCTGCGTGTTGTGCTTGATGGCGGCGTTCTCGGCGGGCAGGCCAAAGGCATCGAAGCCGATGGGGTGCAGCACGTCGTAGCCGCGCATGCGGGCCTGACGGGCCATGGCATCGCCGATGGTGTAGTTGCGCGCGTGACCCATGTGCAGGTCGCCCGACGGATACGGGAACATCTCGAGCACGTACTTCTTGGGCTTACTGTCGTCGGTGTCGACGGCAAAGAGGTTGGAGTCCTCCCAGGCCTTCATCCACTTGGACTCAATGGCCTGCGCGTCGTAAGCAGGGATCTCGTCCTTATGATCTGTGCAATCGCACATATCAGCTCCTTTGTTATCTCGGTTGGGGCGGGGCGTTCTTACCTTTACTCGCTGCTGCGGACAGTCCTGCTCGCACGAAGAGCACATTAAGTGCTCTTCGGCTCGTGCGGAACTTGCAGCGAGCAAAGGTAAGAACGCCCCGCCACATCGTTAACTCGCATGATGATAGCAAATACGACAAGCGAGATGCCTGCGACTTGCGGGCATCTCGCTTTATCTTAATAACGTGGTTGAAACTCAACCTTTATGTGAGGCTCTTACCTTATCGATAAGATACGGACTGCTGCGAATCCTTGACCACAACATCGTGGGCGCCGCCTTCGACGATGGAGGTGGAGCTCACCAGGGTCAGGCGTGCCTTTTCCTGGAGCTCGGGGATCGAGAGGGCGCCGCAGTTGCACATCGTGGACTTGACCTTGTAGAGCGTGCCGCCCACGCCGTCCTTGAGGGAACCGGCGTAGGGAACGTAGGAATCGACGCCCTCGACGAAGCTGAGCTTCGCGGCGCCGCCCAGGTCGTAGCGCTGCCAGTTGCGGGCACGCGCAGAACCCTCGCCCCAGTACTCCTTCATGTACTGGCCGTTGACGTTAACGCGCTCGGTCGGGCTCTCGTCGAAGCGGGCGAAGTAGCGGCCCAGCATCATAAAGTCGGCGCCCATGGCAAGGGCGAGCGTCATGTGGTAGTCGTAGACGATACCGCCGTCGGAGCACACGGGCACGTAGACGCCGGTCTCCTCATAGTACTCGTCGCGAGCACGGCAGACGTCGATCAGCGCGGTGGCCTGGCCACGGCCGATGCCCTTGGTCTCGCGGGTAATGCAGATGGAACCGCCGCCGATACCGACCTTGATGAAGTCAGCACCGCAGTCGGCCAGGAAGCGGAAGCCCTCGGCGTCGACGACGTTACCGGCACCGACCTTGACGTCCTCGCCGTAGTTGGCACGAATCCACTCGATGGTGCGCTTCTGCCACTCGCTGAAGCCCTCGGAAGAGTCGATGCACAGGACATCGGCGCCGGCCTCGATGAGCAGCGGCACGCGCTCGGCATAGTCGCGGGTGTTGATGCCGGCGCCAACCATGTAGCGCTTATCGCCGTCGAGCAACTCGTTGGGGTTGGTCTTGTGGCTGTCGTAGTCCTTGCGGAAGACGATGCCCATCAGGTGATCATTGTCGTCGACGATGGGAAGGGCGTTGAGCTTGTTGTCCCAGATGACGTCGTTGGCAACCTTGAGGCTGATGTTCTTGTCGCCCACGATGAGCTGCTCACGCGGGGTCATGAACTCGGAGACCTTCGTCTGGTGGTCATCGCGGCTGGGGCGATAGTCACGGCTGGTGACGATGCCCAGGAGCTTACCCTTGGGAGTGCCGTCGTCGGTGACCGGCATGGTGGAGTGACCGGTCTTCTCCTTGAGCTCGATGACCTGCTCCATGGTCATGTCGGGGGTCAGCGTGGAATCGGACTGAACGAAGCCAGCCTTGTGATCCTTGACGGCCTTGACCATAGCGGCCTCGGACTCGGCGCTCTGGGAACCGTAAATGAAGGACAGGCCACCCTCGGTAGCGAGCGCGACACCCATATCGACGCCCGAGACGGACTGCATGATAGCGGAAACCATGGGGATGTTCAGGGTGATTGCCGGCTTCTCACCGCGCTTAAAGCGGGTCAGCGGCGTCTTAAGAGAGACGTTGTTGGGGATGCACTGCGAGGACGAGTAACCAGGAACCAGCAGATACTCCGAAAACGTGTGGGACTCACCGGGAAAGAACGTAGCCATGTTTCTCCTTTTTCCATGCGACCGGTCGGCTGCAGGCCTCGTAGGACCCAGCCCAACCTTGGGCGCCCAATACTGGGGAAGTATCTTAACGCACTTTGACTGCTACAATGCATGATTTAAGAAGAGCACACGAGGGCTTGACGCAGGCTTTGCGTTTGCCCAGCAAACACTTTAGCGGGGAGACGTGGAGCATATGAAGTACAAGACAACGGCAAAGCTGGTCATTCAAGCGTGCGACAAGGATCTGCCGGGCGTGTTTGGTCACGGCTGCGTCTTGCTGCTGCAGGGTATTGCCCGCGAGCACTCGCTGAACCGCGCCGCCAAGAGCATGGGCATGGCGTATTCCAAGGCCTGGCGCATCGTGAATGAGGCTGAAGGACAGCTGGGCTGCAAGCTCATCGAGCGCGACGGCGCCCGCGGATCCACGCTCACGCCCGCTGGAGAGCGAGCCATAGCGGTCTACGAGGAGCTGCAGACCGACATCAACCAAGTAATTGCCGCAAAGGCCAACGACCTCATCGCCAGCATAAAAGAATAGCCAATTTAGGACGGGGCCTTATAGCCACACAACCCCTTCTCATAAGTTGCGGTGAAATAGGGACTGTTTATGCGGTTAAAGCCGTAAATCAATCCCTATTTCACCGCAACTTATGAAGTCGAGGATGATTTAGCTAGTTGCGGAGGGCGTTGTCCAGGGCGGCCGCAACTATCAAGGGATTGTCGGTGCCGGCGAAGAGGCGGACGGTACTCCCCTGCTTGCCGCGTGGGGCCGAAAGGCGCGTCGCTGCGCCGCCGGCGGGCGATGTACGAAACTTCCCCGGCAAAGCATCGAACAGCTCTCCCGCGCTACGCTCGATAAGGTCAAACTCAACTGCCGGACCAAAGCCGTGCTCGAGGATTCCCGTTGCAACCGCATGATCGGGATGCGAGCTCAGTCCGGGATAGCGCACGTTGCGCACCATTTCGTTGGCGGCCAAATACTCGGCCAATGCACGCGCGCGGTCGAAGTGTGCCTGCATGCGGGCGTCGAGCGAGGAAAGCCCGCGCTCCAGCACGTCGGCCTCCTCAGTAGAAAGGTCGAATGCCGACGCGCCGCACCCCTCAAGCAGGGCATGCGCGCACTCGGCCGCAGCGTCCACGCGGTGGCGCTTGAGCTGCGAGCGCGCCACCGAAGCGGCAACGAGCTTGCGCGGAGCCTTACCGGCGCACGCGCGATCGAGCGCCTCAAGCGACAGCACGGCACCCAGCCGCAGCGGATCGCAGCCAAAAGCCGACGCCACGGTGTTGTCAACAACCAGCAGTGCATGGGCCTCACGCGCCGCCCGACCCAGCGTACGAAGATCGGGCACGCGTAGTTCAAACCCACCGATGGAGTTCACAAACCACCACAGGTGCGGCCCCTCGACCTCAAACGAAGCATCAAAGCCCTCGGACGCGGCAGCAAACGCGGCAACCGACGGCGGGTCCACGAGCGCAACATCGCAGCCATAAAAGCCGCGTGCAAACGCTTCGGCAAAGTCGTCCGCAAAGGCCACCAGGCGGTCACCGGGACGTACAATCCCCAACAGTGACAGCGCTGCCGGAACATGCGGGGCCTCAACAAGACGCGCCTCACGCGAGCCGGCCCTCAAAGCCCAGGCCTCTTCTAGCTGCTCTACGCCCATATAGCAACCTCCCTTTAAAAGCAAAACCCACGATGTAGGTGTTCCCCGCATCGTGGGCAACGGCTGCAGTATAGCGCCGATGGGCGACAAATCGCCTAGATGTTGAGTGTGTGATAGGTCACGTTCGCGCCCGGAGCGTCAACGGTAACGCCATAAGTCTCGGGATAGATGCGCGTCGAAAACACGATCGCGCCATCGTTCACAAACACCTCGACCGACGAGACATCGCCAACAATGCGCGCATTACGAACCTCGTCGATGGGCTCCCAGCGCACGGTACGACCGCAGCCGGCAGAAGCGCGACCCTCATCGGTAAATCGCATCTCAAAGCGCGAAGGCAGTTCGCCCTCGGCGGGCATAAACGCCAGCTTCAGCTCGACATCAACGGTCGCGGCAAACGCGCCGTCGACACCGTCAACAACAACGTCAAAGCAGGTATCGCCGGCAACCTCCAACGAGCCCTCCCCCACACGCACCGAGGCATAATGTCGCTCGATCTCGCGCGCCGGCTGCTGAAGCACCACGCCGCCAGCACCGGCTGTAAGCTCGCGCGGCACCGTCATGCAGTGCTGCCAGCCGCACGCCACGGTGGGTGCGTTGCCATAGGTCGGCTCGTCGGGCATGCCCATCCAGCCGATCAAAATGTGGCGACCATCCTCAGACGTAAACTCCTGCGGAGCATAGAAGTCAAAACCGGCGTCCCACAGGCGGAACTCGCCCAGCTCATAGGCACCGTCACCACCGGTAATGTCGCCCGATACAGGCATGTAGCCAGCGGCATACACATTGCCGCGGTCCCAACGACCGCCCTCAAGACCTTGGGGCGAGAAGGACAGCCACTTCGCCGGTACGCCGCCATCCGCCTCAAGCTCAAGGTATCCCGGACACTCCCACATAAACCCAAAGCGCTCGGGCGTACACACGCGGGTCTCGAGCCCCCAACTAAGCATGTCAGCCGAGCCGTACACCAAGATCTCGCCCACATCGCGACCGGCACCCTCGCCGTGCATCGCACAAAAACGGCTCTCGATATGCGGCCCGTCAACGCGACGACGCGCGCCCAGCACCATGTGATAGCGACCTGCCTCATCGCGCCACACCTTGGGGTCACGCACGTGGCACGTCAGGTCCTCGGGATAGTCCTCCGAAGCCAGCACGACGCGCTTTTGGCTAAACGTCTGTCCATCGGCGCTCTCGACATACACGGTATCGGCGCGACGGCCGGTGTTGACGTAGTCGTACGTGCCGTCTGCGTCGGAAAGCTTAACGTTGCCCGTGTACAACACGCGAATGCGACCGTCCTCGGCAAGCGCGGAGCCCGAATACACGCCATGGCAATCGAACGGCTCGTCGGGCAGCAGCGGGACGCCAATATATTCCCATTTCATAAGGTCGCGGCTGGTGGCATGGCCCCACATCTTGACGCCGCCGTTTACATCAAACGGGGCATACTGAAAGTACGCGTGAAACACGCCATCGGCCTGGCAAAGCCCGTTGGGGTCGTTGAGCCAGCCCGTGGGCGGCATAATATGAAAATGCTGAGCATAGGGCCCGTGACCGCGCTCGGCGGCCGCTGCATCCATGTTGGCAACGAGCTTGGCAAGATCGCGCTGAAGTGCGTTAGACATGTCGGTATCCAATCGAATTAAATCAACGAACGCTCAAATCAAGGGTTCCAGATAAAGAAAACGCCCACAGGATGGAGCCTGCGGGCGTTATGTTTACGCGAATCCTACGCCTGCTCGGAAGCCTTGGGCTCGTCCCTGTACAGGACAAACGAGACGGCAAAGGAAACCAGCGCGGCGACCGCAAACATGATCGCGTACTGCACGGGCTGGGCCAGGCACAGCAGAATACCGAAGATACCGGTAACGCCCGTGCCGGAGGCAGCCAGCGAAGTGAGCGCGCAGACCAGGGCACCGCAACCGCCGCCGATGCAGCCGGCGATGAAGGGCTTAAAGAAACGCAGGTTCACACCAAAGATGGCGGGCTCGGTAATGCCCATGAAGGCGGACAGGGCCGAAGGAAGCGCCAGGCCCTTGATCTTGGCATCGCGGGTCTTAAAGGCAACGGCGAGTGCGGCGCCACCCTGGGCGATGTTGGCGGCGCTGGCGATGGGCAGCCAATAGGTCACGCCGTACTGAGCAAGCTGGCCCAAGTCGATGGCGGTGTACATCTGGTGGATACCCGTAACGACCGTGGGGGCATAGAACAGGCCGACGATAAAGGAACCGATGCCGAAGGGCAGGGTCAGCAGGGCCTGGATCAGACCGAGGATGGCGTTCTCGGCCCAGACAAAGATGGGGCCGACGGCAACGAGGGTCACGAGCACGGTCACGAACACGGAGACGAGCGGAGTAACAAAGAGGTCGAACATCTCGGGAACGATCTTGTGGAGGCGCTTCTCCAAGAAGGCGAGGATGGCGCAGGCGATGACGATCGGGATCACATGGCCCTGATAGCCAACCCACTCAAAGCTGTACACGCCGGGGATGACGGTGACCATGGTCTGCACGCCCTCGGAGGCAACCGTGTAGGCGCTCTGCAGCGAGGAGTTGATGAACGCACCACCGACGACGGCACCCAGATACGGGTTGGCTCCAAAGGCCTTAGCGGCGGAGTAACCGATCAGGATCTGCAGGATGCCAAAGGACGTTCCCGAGACCAGGTCGGCAATCTTATAAATAAAGTTATTGGTGTCGAGCGCGATAAAGCCGTTGGAGGCCATAAAGTTGAGGGCGCTCATGATGCCCAGCAGCAGGCCCGAAGCCACGATGGCGGGGATGATGGGGACAAAAACGTCGCCGAGCAGCTTAATGGCACGCATAAAGATGTTCTGCTGCTGCGCGGCGGCCTCCTTGACCTCGGCCTTGGTGGCAGCTTCGACGCCGCTGAGCGCAATGAACTCGTCGTAGACCTTGTTGACGGTGCCGGTGCCAAAAATAATCTGGAGCTGGCCCTGGGCCTCAAAGACGCCCTTAGCGCCGTCGATATTCTCGAGGGCCTCCTTGTCGACCTTCGCGTTATCGGCAATCACCAGGCGCAGGCGCGTGGCGCAGTGTGCGGCCGAAACAACGTTGTCGGCGCCACCGATGTTGTCGAGCACCTCTTGGGCTGATTTGCGGTAGTCCATGACTTCCCTTTCCTCCTACGGGCGCATTCGCACCCGGCCATCTTTGACACTTACACTGTAATCGTTTTCAGTTTCATATGCCTGTAATCGTTTTCACAGTAGGGTGAACGGTAGGAAAAAGCCGGTGAATGGTAGTTTTACGGCAAAAACAGGGGCCTCAAAGGCAGGCAGACATGCCATAAGCCGAGACATTAATAAGTTGATGGCCGAGTTTGAGCGTCTTGAGACCGCTCTCCCCCTCCACGCCATCGAGCGTGTTGAGCAACATATTGGTCGCCTCGACGCCACTGGTCAGGTAGCCATAATGCACGGTGGGAATGCCGCCCGTCAGCGCGCGCAAAAACGCGTTGTCGCCAAAACCGCTCACGCGGTGTATACCCTCGCCCATGCCGCGAACCTCATCGATGGCACGCAGCGCGCCCGCCGCCATGGTATCGGTCGCGCAGGCGATAAACGAAACATCGGGAGCGACGGAAAGCAGCTCACGCGCCGCGCTATAGCCCGAGTCGAGCGTAAACGAGCCCAGGCGAATCAAGGCGGCATCGAGCGGGTTGCCCGCGGCGCGCAATCCGGCCTCAAAACCGCGACGGCGGTCATAACCAGCCGCGCGGTCCTCTTCAGTAACTCCAATGTAGGCGATCTTGCCATCTACCCGACCAGCGAGCGACTGGCCCAGCTCAAAGGCAGCCTCGTAATCGTCGTGATAGACGCACGCCGCGCCCTCGACGTTTTGGCCGATCAGCACAATGGGCACACGGCAAGACGCAATGGCCGCGCGATGTTCGTCGGTGATCATGGTCGCCACGAGCACGATGCCATCGACCGGGTGGTTCTGGAACAGGTCGAGATACTCGAGCTCACGCTTGGCCACGTTGTCAGTATTCGCGAGCAGCATCTGGTAGCCTCGGCGACCGAGCACCTGGCCAATGCCGGCGGTAATGCGGCTTACGGATTCCGAGTTGATTTTAGGCACGATGACGCCGATGAGCTTGGTGGAGCCGGTGCGCAGCGCGCGAGCCTGGCTGGACCGCACGTATCCGGTCAGCTCAATCGCTTGCTTAATGCGCTCGGCCTTATCCGCCGAGATATATCCACCGTTGAGGTAGCGCGAGACGGCGGCGCTCGAAACGCCTGCCAGCTCGGCCACATCTTTCATCTTTACCACGAGCACCCCTGTCATTGAAATCGCTTACACAATGATACCCAACCCATACCGGCAAATTGAGCAAATGGGACGAGCCACATGGATCATTTCAACAGCCCAGGTCAAGCAAACGTCAGCGAGCGCGCAGCTGCCGTGGCGAGGTGCCGCGAAAGAGGAGCGACGCGTACTTCATGTACGCGAGCGACGGTTTGAGCGGCAGATCGCCCGGCAGATGCGTGCGCAGCGTCGAGCGGTCCGGCGTTCGTCAGAACGCCGGAACTAAAAGCTACCCGTGGTATTCGCCGTTGTACTGGATGAGCGTGAGGTCTTCCACGCCGTCGAGCGCGCGAATGGCGTCGGCATAGGGCATATCTACACCGTCCGAGAAGACCTCGACGGCCATCTCCACCCTGTCGCCGCGCATGGTCTTGGACTTGACGGTGAACTTGGTGCGCCCAAAGGCGCGCACGATATCATCACCGGTAGTCTGGCCCGTGTAGTGAATGACCATCATGTACACGCGCGCCTTGTCCTGATGGCTCGCAAAGCCGGCGATCATCGCCACGATGACCACCGCCGTGAGCCCCACGAGCGCATACATGCCGGCGCCCGCCGTAATGCCCGTGGTAATGGCCCAGAACAGATACAGCAGGTCGAGCGGGTCCTTGACCGCCGTACGATAACGAACGATGGACAGAGCACCGACCATACCGAGCGAGATGACCACGTTCGTCGAGATCGCAAGCGTCACCATACACGTAAGCACGCACATGCCCACGAGCGTCACGGCAAAGCTGCGCGAGTACACCACGCCGGTAAAGAAGCGCTTGTACACGCAATAGATCAGGATGCCCATGGCGAGCGCCACGAGCAGCGACAGGCCAATCTTGGCAGGGTCGACCTGGCCAAACGCCTCCAAGACGGAGTTCTTAAAAAAGTCCCTGGTGCTCATGGTCTAAATATCCCCTCGGTTCTCATAATCCGATTCCCAGTAGTTAAAGCCGCGCAAGTAGGCGGTCTTTTCGTAGCACAGGCAGTACTTGGAGACAGCCGTGAGCTCCGCCGCGCCCGGCGGTACCATATCGCGCACCAGCTGCGGGCAAAACTCGGTAAACTTAACCTCCATCACCAGCTTGCCGGGCTCCAGCACGGGCAGCGCGGGCAGGGTCGCGTCAAAGATATCGAAACTTCCCACAGCCGCGCGCACGTTCATGTCAAACGTGATGCGCACGGTGCCTTCGTCCATCACCCATGGCTCGCGCTCGTAGTCCACGATGGTACGCGGGCGCATCATATTGCAGATGCACTCGATGTAGAACTCACGGCAGAGTTGGTGGGGGCTCCGCAGCAAAAAGTCGTAGTCGCCGGCCAGAATCCGCTCAAACTCGACGCGCGTAAGCGGCGCGTCCTCCTTATAAATCCAGCTGCCGTACTTCTTTTTGCGCTCGAGCTTAATCACCTTGTCGCTACCGTTGTAGATGCGCACGCGATACTTTTTGCGCATGAGAATACCGGCGTCTTTTTCCTCGTAGGCCGAATTACAGTAGTCATCGAAGTACAGGCTGCGAATGGTGTAACCGCCCGCCCGCGCATGCTTATCCAGCTTAAACACCGGCGCCATGCGGCAGGCCAGCGCGGCGTGCTCGCCCTCGTTGATGAGGTACTTGAGCTCGTGGCGGTAACGCTCCTGCGTGGAACGTGTAGGCGGAGCCACCAAGCGCTCAAGCAGCGCGCTAGCCCTCCTCATACGTGTCCTCCACGACCTTACCGCCGTCCTGCACGTAAAAACACTTCATGCCGTACTGTTTACCGTCGTCGGTCACATAGTAGTCAAACGCATCTTGCGTATAGCCGTCGGAGTTGGTGGCACGCACGCGCACAAAGTACTGACCGGTATCGGGGGCATCGCAGGTCACCTCGGGAAGCAGCACGTCCTCGGCCTTAAAGACCACGTCGCTTATGGCATAGTCACGCGCAAGCTCCACGGTGTAGCGAATGTCGCGCGCCTCAAAGTCGTAGGACGCATCCCAGTTAATACGCAGCTTACCGTTATCGATCTGCGGCACGCCGATGTAGAACGGCATGGGCTTTTTAAAACTCTCGCGAAAGCTCTTGTAGTTCTCCTCGATCTCGGAGGGAATCGCAGCGGCGATCTGCTCGTATTGGTCCTTGGTGACAGGCAGATGATCGATATCGGGCGAAGCAAAGACCAGCGATTCAGTAACCTCGCGGTAGTGCTTGATCATCTTGGTCAGGCGTGCCTCGGTCATATACGAGCGCAGGTCCTTGACGGCGCGGTCGAGCTCGCTGCGGAACGATTTGCTGCGCAGCGCACGATTGAACAGTACGTTGCCCCAGTAGTTGCTTGCACCGCGCTCCCAGCTCGCGTAGTCCGAAAACCCGGTAAGAGAAAGCTCCAGCTTACGCAGCATGCCGTCGTTATCCCAATCTAAAAAGTACCAGGTATTTGAGTTGAGAGGGCTGTACAGATAGCAGTTACGGTTCTGCGTATCGCAGTTGCCCGTCAGGATCTGAAACGCCAGCCAATAGACCAGATTTTCGGTATCAAAGTAGGTGTCGAGCACGTCATCGATCTTTTGCGATTCGTCGTTGAGCGCATCGAGCATCCCGATGAGCTTGATGTGGTCCGAATCGCCTTTAATCTCGAGCATGCCCTCAAAGTTTGCCTGGTTGTAGTCGGGGTCGTCAGCAAGCTTAATGGTGTCCTCGCAGCGATGGAAATCGAAGCTGTTCACCTTGTACAGATGCCCGTTCTTATCCAAGCCGTGCGCCTTAAGCGCCGTCTTATTGAGCTGCTCCACCTGCGTAAACAGGCCGTAGTCCTCAAAGGTGTCGTTGGACTTTTCGGTCTGGTCGCACACCCACAGATGCACAAACTGCGTACGTAGGCCCATCAACTGGGGAATCCCACGGATAAGGTCGTAGGCCATCTTGTTGCGAAAACGCATACCCTCGCCCATGTGCTTGTTGAGCGCAATCGCGCGCTGTTGGCGCCAGGTACCCTTGCCCTTTTTGAGCTCCACCTTGTAATTCTTTTGCGAGTTATTGCTCGATGTCTGACCGCGCACCTGCACGGTGGCATTGGGCGCTTCCTCGCCATAGCCAACCTCGCCGGCCACCGGGCCGTCTTCGTCGCCCGGCTGCAGCAGGCCCATAACCTGATAGCGCGTCACACCCATGTCGGCATAGTCATACACCGAGTACGTATTGATCTCGGCCCAGCTGTGGTCGGTGTTCTCGGACCTGTTACCGCGCGAGACGGTCAGGTACATGGTCACAATGCCCGAGTCATCGTAGACCCCGTAGAGCTCGTCCTTGTCGCGCAGGTGTTTGGCCTTATTCGAGGCCTCAGCCTTTTTAATCTTGTCCTGCTTTTTGACCTTTTTAGTCGAGGATTCGTCCTGAGACGAACAGCCCGTAAGCAACAGCGCGCCGGCAGCCACCTCGATCAGGCAGCGGCGAGACATCAACTTATCGATCATCAGAACCTCCCCAATGTTTTTGGTACAGGCGAACCACCATACGTTCAAACGCACTGCGCGGCTCACCGCCAGCGCGCTTGTCCTCGTAGCATTGCTCAACACGGTCGAGCACCCGGCCAAGTTCGGTAAACCAGCCCGTCTTGTCAGTTGCCACAATGGGCTGCTGGCTCAGGATACGATACGGCAAGTTGGCGGTATAGGTATCGAGCCGCAGCAGCGCCACGATAAAAAACACCGCCGCACCCAACAAAAAGCCAAAGCCGTAAAACTGCTGCGGCAAAAGCAACGACACGGCAGTCGCCAGCCCGGCCACACCGGCAAACAGGCCCGAGGCCAGCACGGCCCCCTTGTAGTCAGTAAAGTACAGCAAGATAAGCATCACCGTATTACCCACGGCATACAGGCCATAGCCCACGCACAGCGTGCGAAAATACCCGTGCATAAGGTTGTTAAAGCCCAGCGGCAGAGCCGAGAGCACCGTGGTCTCGAGCGAGATGACCGCAGCGGTCACAAACAACTGCTTGAGAGCGCAAAAACGCAGTTCGCTGTTGAGCGTGGAGAGCATCTCCTCCTCGGCCACCACAATGTCGCCTACCACGCCGCCGTCATTGAACAGGCTGTAATAGTCGCGGTAGCGCGGATAGAAGTTGACCTCGACCGAGACCACAAAGTTGACGGTCGTGACCAGGATCGTCAAAAACGCAATGAGCGCCGGCACATCGTAGTAGGGCGCACCATAAAACAAGCCCTTGACCTGCACGCCAATAGGACCGGCCCAAATAATCACCAGGTGTGCAAAGAGTCCCAGATTGGTTAACAGGCCCGTGAGCGCCAGCGGCATAAACTGATCGAGCCACTGCAAAAAGGGCCAGGGGCTGCGGTCGCTCTGAGGAAAATACCGGTACAGCAGTACCACGTCCCAGGCGAGCATGACGCCGTAGCCCAGAGCAATTGACGCCAACAGGCCCTCGACCGGCGGCAGTCCCAGCGCCAGCGCGGCCAGGGCGCACAGGAACGCCACGCCAATGGCGGCCGCAAAGCTGCACAGGATGCCACGGTAATCCTTGATGGCCGTGAGGTAACTCATGCCGTTCCAGTTGACGATCATAATGTTGAACAGCCACAGGCATAGCAGCCCCTGCAGCAGCGTGGCGCCCGAGAACAGCAGAAAGACACCGTAGAGCACCGTGCCCGCAACGAGCATGATGGCGTTGGAGCCCCAAAACGAGGGCAGAATCTCGTCCTCGCGCTCGGCAAACAACATATCAGCCAAAAAGCGCGTGACCGGCATGGAGAAAAAGCTCGTGAGCAAAAGCGAGGCCAGCAGTGTGTAGGTCACCATGCACACCAGCAGATCCTGGTTGGCACGGCCCACACCCCACAGACCGCACAGCACCAAGATACCCACCTGGAGCAGCACGCCCAACAGCATGGGACCCGTGCACACAATGCCGGCGTAGCCGTAAGCGCGCATCGTGGCAAACAGGCCTTTGCGCCTAAACAGGCGCTTGAGCTCAAAACCAATTCCGGCCACCGGCTACTCCCCCTCTCTGGACAGGTTAAACGCACGCGCCGTCTCGTCGTACAGCGCGCGATAGTTGGCGAGCATCTGCTCGTGCAAAAAGTACGTGGCAACTCGACGCTGCCCGCGCTCCCCCATCTCAATGCGACGGGCACGGCTCACGCACATGCGCTCCATGGCATCGGCCAAGCCCTTGCGATACATAGGCGGCGTCACAAAACCCGCCACGCCAAAGTCGTCGCCCGGGGCGCCTTCGAGTAGCTCGCGGCAGCAGCCCACCTCGGTCGTCACGCAGGGACGGCGCGCTGCAAGCGACTCCAGAACGCTGAGCGGCTGGCCCTCGGAGATGCTCGTCAAAATGGTAAAGTCGAGCTTTTCCATGTACTCGACCACGTTGACGCGACCGGTAAAGATCAGGTCGCGCACGCCCAGGGTATCGACCAGCGCGTGGCACTCGGCGCCGTACTCTTCGTCGTCCACGCCGCCCATGATGTGCAGACGCACCTTAGGCAGGCGCTCGTGCAGCTCAAAGAAGGCATAGATCATAGTCTTGACGTCCTTGATGGGAGCCAGGCGCACCACCGCGCCAATGTCCACCCAGCCGTCATCGGGCTTTAAAGGAATATCCTTAAAGCGGTCGAACTGGATGCCGTTAGGGATGACTAGGCATTTACCCGCATCGCAGCCCATATCGATCTGCGTCTTGCGGGCGTTATGGAACAAACTCGTCACACGGAAGGCGCGGCTGTAGATCTCCTCCGAAAGCAGGTAGAAAAAGCGGATCCAGCGGTCCTTAAACGACGGCACCACCCAGTCGGCGCGAATGATCTCTTCCTCGCGTTCGCGGGTATAGATGCCATGCTCGGTCAGCAGCACCGGCGCATGGTGAACGCTTGAGCCCAGGCAGGCGAGCAGGCCACCGTAGCCGGTCGAGATGGCATGGTACACATCGGCCACCGGCACCTCGCTGCCCAACAGGTAGAGCACGGGCAGCAGCATAGAGCGCATGGTGTGGAATGCGTCGGCAAAGGGCGTGTAGGGGTACTCGGCAAGGCACACGTCGCGGAAGATATCCATAAACGTGCGGCTCTGCAAAAACGAGAGCGGATGCACGCGACGGCGCTGGAAGATATCGAACAGCACGTCCCAGTCCGGATTGGAGAGCGACACCAGGCGGCGCAGCGCCTCGCGCTCGCGGTCGTTAAAACTGGCTTCATGTTGCTCGCCCGAAAGCCGCAGGGCATCGTCCAGGAACACCTCGTGCACCTCGACCACGTTGCTGGGCAGCTCGTAGACAAATTTGCCGCGGTCGGCAGCATGCGCGCCAATCACCCATAGCACAAACTCATGCTCGGGCATGGCCTGGATATAGCCATGCATCCAGGTAGATACGCCGCCGTGCACATAGGGGTAGCAACCCTCGAGTACCAAGCAGATTCTCATCTGTCGCCACCCTCCTTGCGCTCGATCGTCAGGGTCTTATCATTTGCCTTGAGCAGATACAGATTGCCCGTAAGGTACGTCAGTTCGCCACCCGTCACCGCACCCGGCTCGCCATTATTGGCGCGGAACATGAGCCACGCCTCGTCGTGGAAATTGCCCAGGCTGAGCGTCCAGGCATCCGCACTGGTATCCACGCTCACCGTAACCGACGAAAAGCGCTGAATGGCGCCCGAGCATTCCGAACCGGTCTGGCGCCGCAGGTCGGGCGCAGACTTGGTAAGCCACTCCAGGTAGTCGGTCAGGCCGCCCTTGTAGACCTCCCAGCCCTCCTTAGCACCGCGATCGGGATCCAGTAGGTCGTCCGGATGCATAAAGTGCGTGCTCACGTAGTGCATGTTGAGCTCGGACACCGCGGCCAGACGCATATAGGAATCGTCGACCATACCGCCCGAGACAATACGCGGCTGCTCCACAATGCCATCGCTCGCCACACCAAACTCCTGCACATAGGGCAAGTCGGTGCCATCCTCAAAATACGTACTGGCGATGGTCTTAATGCGCGGAACGTCGGTGCCGATAAGCTGACGCGCGCGGGCCGAAAGGATATTTGACGGCGGAACGTAGACCGAGCCGTGCGCGTTGGGCAGCACCTCGTCCTGGAAAGCGATAAGCTCGTTGAGCGATGCGACAAGCGTTTCCTTGTTCTTCCACGTCTTGTAGTCGTACAACGTGCCGTAATCGGTGTCCCTGAGTGCCAGAGGCTGATGGTTGTAGCCGTGAAAGCCCAGCTCTCCGCCCATCTGCAGCAGCATACCGCCAAAGTAACGGAACTGCGTGGTATCGGCCTGGCGCGCGGGCTCGGTCTGGTTGACCGCGTCCTCGTAGTTTTCGATCATCACGCCGGTATAGCGAATGCCGTATTTTTGCGCGAGCTTTTGCAGGTCGGGCCACCAGACCTTGGTGTAAAAATCGGCAATGGAAAGGCCGTAGTCACGCTTGATATAAGTACCATCGCCCGAGGGCACGGGGCTAGGAAAGTCGTCCAAATAGAACACGGCGCTGTTGATGACCGGATAGGCCGTGGCATCACCCAGCAAGCTTATGGCCGAAGCATAGAACCCACGCATGACCTTGTCGTAGATGCCAATGTTGCACACCACGGTGTGACCACTGCCGCAATCGTTAGACCAAATGAGCGGCGTGCCCGTGTCACCGGTCCTTGCCCATACGTGCGCCGTCTCGCGCAATGAAACCGAGAGCGACGAATCAAAGGGATCCGAGAACTCATAGCGCTCTCCTCCGCCCAACATAAAGTCCTCGCTCGGAACGATACTTTCGGCTGTCGCATAGTCGTATCCGGCCGATTCGATCCCAAGCTTGGAAGCAATAGCCTGCAGGTAGTTCGAGTTATCTGGCGTCATGCCCAGCATGAGTGAGCCGCCCGCACTCACCCAACTCATCAGATCGGTCAGATGCGCACCCAGTCCGTCAAGCGAGGGCATAAGCACAATCACGCGATCAAACGACGTGAGCGATGGGATCGCGTCCGCACCGTCGGTGGCAATATCAACATCGCGATGGGCGATCTTCATGTCCAGCAAAATCTGGTCGAACTGGCCTTTAACGTCATCGACGCTATCTTGGTCCGAGTCGGTAATGACCAGGCACGTGGGCTTTTGGCCAAAGATTGCCGAGGAGGCCGGCACCGCATCGTTGGCGGCAAGCATCCCCAGCTTATGCTGGCCCGCACTGTACTGCACACCGGCACGCTCCACCAGCAGCACAGCAGCCATGGAAATAAAGACCGCCCACACCACGAGGAGTCCCATCCAACGAAAGCGGCCTGCACGGTCGCGGATATGTTGCGCCACGCTCATCTGGCCTCCTCCCCGTCACGCCAAAACGCCAACTTCTCGCGGTTGTCGGCGCTCAAATACACGTGTTGCCTGTCAATCGCATCGATCACACGGTGAACCTCGTCACCGTCGCGGCGCATCAAGGCCAGGCGCAGGCAAAGCATCCAAACCTCCTGCTCCTCGGGCACGTCGAGCACCAGCTGGTCGATCACGGCCTGCGCCTCGTCGATCTGTCCGACATCAGCCAGCGCCGTCGCATATCGAATGCGCAGCTCAAGGGCGTCCTCGCGCTCGCAGCGACGCGCAAGCAGGCGCGCGTACTGTTGGCGCTGAATCTGAGCCACGCGCCCCTCAGCCAAGCCCGAGCCCAAGTATTCACCAAGAAAATCGCAGTATTCGTTGAGGTTTTGCGCGCTCGGGTCCGTCTTAAAGGCACGCTCCAGCTGCTGCAGTTTAAGGTCGGACTCCTTGGAGATCTGCGCCACCGCCGTCGCGGCATAGTGCGCCACCTCAAGGTCGTCGTTAAGCTTAGCCGCCTGCAGCTGCGCCAGGTACGCGTCGGGCTCCTCGGTGAGCATGGAGAGCATTAGGCGGCGCCGGTATGCCGGGTCGTTGACGATGAGCGCCTCCTCGAGCGGGACCACGCCCGCATCGGCGTCACGGTCGTGCACCAAGATGCTGCGATGCAGGTCGTCGTTGAAGCGCAGCGACTCCAGCGCAGACTCTTTCAGCCCCTCGCAAAACACCGCGCTGCGGACAGATAGCAGAACCACCAGCAACGGGCCCCACAGCGGCACCAGCACTATCACAGCCAGCATATGCCCGCGCACCGGCAGCAGGCCCAGCTTCATGAGCGTCCACAGCATCAGGCAAACCAGCGCATGAATCAGCAGCAAGACGGCAGCAACGACAAGCGAGATCAAGCGGCACCCCCCTCACCGTCACCGGTGTAAGAGATGTGTTGCAACAGCGCCACGATGTCCTCGCCATCGACGGGCTCCACCGCAATCTGCTTTGCGCTCAGGCGCTCGCGGATAATGGGCAGATCGCACGCCTTTGCCTGGCGCATAAGCAGGTAGAGCACGTCGCCGTCGACCAAGCCCGCCGCGTCGCTCTCGCGGATTGCCGACCCGATTGCGCCCACCAGCTCGCAGACAGGCTCCATGCCCGGTACCACGCGCAGGAGCAAAAAACTCCCCATCTTGCTATCTGCGAGCGCCTGCTCCGCCGCGAGCTCTTGGCCAAAGGCAGCCTGCTTGAGCACGCAAGTGCCGTCAACGCAGCGTTTATCCTGCGCCACCGCCTCATAGTCAAAAGCACGACCCAGCGCGCTTTCGACCAGGCCGCACAAGATGCGGAACAGGTTTTGATAATAGAGGGTCATTTGGTTTTCGGCCGCACAACGCACAAAGATCAACACGGCGGGTGCCCCGTCGCGCTCGATCGTGTATCCAAACATGGGAAGCCCCGGCGTCAGCTCGCGGTTCACCCACAGGTTTGAACGACCCCCGTCGCCCAAAAGAGGTGCAAGCTGCTCAAGCGTAAGCGAGCGTGCGGCATCTTCGGCAATCGCGGGACTTGCTGCCACCAGGCGTGCAAATGCCCCGCCCGAAACATGGTAAATCGCCACCGAATCGTTCTCGAGGATCTCGCCCAGAAGCTCGCAGCACTTGCGATAGATGTCGCGTGGGTTGAGCACGTCGAGCTCCTGCGTCACGGCAAAGATCTTGCCAAAGCTATCGTGACGACCCACGATCTGGCGCCTGTACGCGCGCTTGTCCTCGATCGCGTCGTGGTAGAGCTGCGTAAGGAACGTATTGCGGTTGCGTACGAGCTCGTTTTGATCGCGCTCCGCCCTAATGGCTTCGCTGTTGCGCAGCTGCACATAGCCGCACACGGCACCCACCACAAAGTACGCAATAAACGGCAGCCAGTTGGACGGCTCGTAGAACAGGCCCTGGAAGGTATAGCCGTACTGAGTAAAGTAGCTCGCGGCCAAACCCACCGACGCCAGCAGCGCCGCAACCAGGCCAAAGTCCAATCCATACAGCGAGCCGATCAGCACCACGTAGAGCAGGCGATAATCGAGCACGTTGAGCTGGGCCGATTGGGAGAACAAATGCTCCAGCACCTCGAACAGAACCCAGGCAACGCCCGTCTCCAGGCATTTAATAGGAAGCGCGCGCATCTGGATGCGGTCGATGGCGGCGCGCAAGGGGTTGACCTTCTTTGCGCGGCCAACATCCCAACGCGCATGAATGGTCGAAAGATCGCGCAGCAGGTCGTACCGCTGAAACCAACCATAGCGCACGCGAACGACGTCGCTGACGGGCAGGGCATAGCCGGCAGAATCGCCATAGGCAACGGCAAGGCCGGGGAACAGCGCCTTGAGGGCGTCGCCCACCTCACCCGCCGTGTGATGGAAGGTATCGGCTACGTCGAGCGTCTCATAGTTACCATCCCAGCTATCGAAGATACGGCGTACCAGCACCGCAAGCTCCTCGGCACACAGCAGGGGAAACGCCGCATCCTGCGCGCCCTGCAGAGCGACCGATCCGGTTGAGCACGCGTCGAACAACGGCACCAAAAACGGGTCCTCCAGCGCGGCAAACGCGGTATACAGGAACGGCACGCGCAGAATCTTGGTCTGAACGCCCTCGCGAGCAGCGTAGTAGCGGCACAGGTCGTTGGCTGCGTGCGCGATAATGCCCTTGCCCGTTCGCCCCGCGGCATCGGCGGCGCCCTCGGCACCCGCGGGCCCCGCTACATACAGCAGTTGGACCCGGCGACCCGCGCACGCACGAAAGACCGAGCGCAGCGTCTCGATATCGCCCACGGTATCGGTATGCGGGGTAAGGTAATTGGATAGTTAGACCACGCGGTCGAACTCGTAGGCCTGATCCAGGTGTTGCAGAAGCTCTTTCCACGAGGCATGGGGCGATGACTCGTCGCGGCGCGCTTCCGCGGCAGCGACGACCTGGACATGGTCCCCGGGGAACGCCTTGGCACAAAAGTCATCGTCAACATATGCGGTGTTGCCAACAACCAGCACCTCCATGGCGCACTCCCCCCCCTAAAAACCACTTTAGACATAGTCAAACATGCGTATTGTACGCTGTCAACGCGAGCTGGAGCGCCTTTAAGGCTGTTTTAAGAACTTTTTTAGAAGCCCGGAGGTCGAAAACGAACGCGCAAAACGAAACAGATCCAATCCAATGCAGAATATACGTGTAACATAATCGGTTACATGATATGATGAACACGAACAATATGATGTAACGCGATTGGTTACAGGAATGAAAATATGTTACGCCAACAAAAAGCTCGAGGAAATATGTACCGACGAAAAGAAGTGCAAGAAATTTAGGTCCGACATCGTAAGGGGCGTAAAGCTCCGACACAACGCATTAGAGACAGCCAGCTCGATGGAGGATCTAAAGGATCTAGACCCATGCGGAAGATGGCATCGGCTTTGCGGTGATAGAAAGGGTCAATGGGTGGGAAAACTAAACAAGAATTATCGAATTATTGTCGAGCCAATTAACGGATGTATGAAAGTAACTAAGGTCGAAAAAACAACGGACGAAGAATCCTCAGTAAAAGTTCTATCAATTGAAGACTATCACTAGGCACATAAAGGAAGCAGAACAATGGGAACCAACTATGCGGTTGCACCTGGCATGTATTTACAAGAATGGCTAGATGACGAGCAGATGACGCAGCAGGCCCTTGCCGACCGACTTGGCATCTCCCGCAAAACGGTTAACGGGATACTAAAGGGTACGCAGCCCATCTCGCAGGACACCGCCATTAAGCTTGAAAGAGTCACCTCTATTCCCCGGGATAGCTGGATTCGCTTCGAGGCAAAGTACCGTGAAGATCTAGCTAGGCTCGAAGATGAGCTAAAAATGGCAAGCTCCGCCGACATCATCACCCCGCCGTTAGGAAAGTTTCTTCGCGACAAAGGGCTTACTACCGCCACCAAAAGAAACCCCGGCAAGCTCGTATCTGATTTTTTGAATGTTGTTGGTTACGGCAGCATAGATGCTTATGCGAAAGGCGTCGATTGCGTCTTCTCCTCCATTGCGACGTTAAAAGAGGCAGGTAAACCCGTTGACCCCGCAAGCATGATGGCTTGGATTTCGCTAGGTGAAAGCGCCGAAACGCCAACAACCAATGGGGCTAAAGCATACAACGAGGTATCGCTCAGAGCCTCTTTGAGCTCATTAAGACAACGCGCGGCAACGACAGACGATATGACCTTAACGGACATTACGCACCAACTGGAGCAATGTGGCGTCACGCTGCAGTTCATTTCTGCGCCAGATCAATTTCCGCTACATGGAATAACGCGTTGGACCAAAGACGGAAGACCCGTAATCCAGATGACGGGCAGACGCAAAAAAGACGGTTTTATCATTTGGACTCTGTTCCACGAAATCGGGCACATTCTAAATGACGGGAACGTAGGAATCACTCTTAGCTATATTGACGAAAAGCAAAGTTCAAAGAGCGAATCCGAGAAGCGCGCCAACGCCTTTGCAAGAGAGGTCCTTATGGGACCAGAGGGTCTCTCGCCTTATCATGACTGCAAGACCTCGACAAAAATCCAGCGTATCGCTCAGGATAGAGGAGATTGCCCGGGAGTTGTGGTAAATCTGATGCATCGAAAGAGGATGCTCGACTACAGCTGGTGCAATGACCTCCTTAAAGACATGACAATTCCTTTTAAGATCTAAAACAAACGGCCGGCCAGACCCCCTTTTTGAGCATCTGCGACCTGCCGTTTTGTTGCAAAAAAAATGGGTTTTGCTCAGAGGTTTCCGATTTTCCCCGCACTTCCGAAATAATGGCGGCGTCAGCGACAACATCCAGCAATCGCGAACGTAATGAGATATCCATCCAAATAAAAATAGGGGATGCCCTCCGTTGGGAAGGAACCCCCTTGCAAAACGATGGCCCTCAGCGGACCATCGTTTTTTATTTCGATAATCATACCTCAACTGCCACACACCTCACCACAAGGGCATCGAAATGTCTGCGAGCCGAGTTCTAGCCGGGTAACATGCGTCAGTACAGTTACATGCGAGCAAAAACTCAAATAGCTAAAGGAAAAACCTAATCAACGCAATCTTTAACGCCGACAAACTCAAATCTAAGCTCCTGCGTAACCGAAGGATATTTCGAGTGGTCTACAGGGCTCATAAACATATCTAACGGCCTAACGTATAAAGAGCGATCACCATAAAGCGCACGATACACAACATAGAGATCATTGGTCTCAGAATGCTTCGCTGTGCCGATGACAAGATATTCATTTCCCTTGAAATGCCTATAGACTCCACCTGTAACAGGTTTCGTGTACCCTTTTTCGCTAGCCACGACTGTCCCTTGCGTCCCTTATCGAATCAACAGCTTTTAAAACCTGATTTAAAAACATACCGAACAAAATGAAGGCACAGAACAGCACCAAAATAAACAAACCGGCCCAGAGCGCTGGAAGATTAAAGTCTTGAACTGCTCCATAAACGCCGGTCCTCAGTAAATCGTAGATATGACTTCCCACCAAACCGACAGGAATAGCCAAGATTACACATTCAACAACGGCAACCATAAGTTCATGTCGAGCATTCTTCATTTGCTCAGTCAGCTCAATCTCTCGACTTTTTGACGCTATCTCCTGGGCACGTTCTTCGCAGATTTCCGAAACTATCTGGCTCTCCATCGCCTTCTGGGCTTCAAAGCGATCCCCGGAATCCTCATCAGCATAATGCGATTGGGCATATTCAGCAATCAAACTACTGAGCATTTGAGCCATTACTCGACACCACCCGATAGATTGGAAACCATATCCTCAAATATCGCCTTTGCCTGAGGAGACAACTCATCAATAAACTGGGATCCAATGAAAGCGTCTTCATTATGATATCGAGCAGCTTTTTGATTACGGTACAAGCGTTCAGGGCTTGGCTCAGAGGAAAGCTGCTCAAACACAATCTGAGCAACAGCCATTCCAGGCACCAGAGAGACGTTATTCGAAGAAGCATTATGGAGGCCGATACTTAAATATCCTGCATAGCTCGGATTACAATGCTGGGCGGAAACTAATAGGCCAAAACGGGTGAATCGCGTCCTGGGCATAATATGGGCAGCAATATTATCCGGAAGCTCAATTCGTTCAGCAATCTTACAAAGAACGAACTGTCCCGGTTTCAAAATATAGCCATTAGATATATCGACCGAATCATAAACAGACTCGACAGTGCGTTGATCAAGCAGATTAACAACACCGCTCATTGCAACAATTTCTTGGATACCGTCACCCAACGTCACATCATAGGAGGCCGATTGAAGATGCTTTTCATTAAATGGCGCAATCAAAGGTCTTGGGCTTTGAACGAGTTTGATGATTTCGTTATCAGAAAGCAACATGTCCATTCCTCCTACAAACAGTATTAAATCAAATAGTATAGAGTTCCGAAGAAGCAAAAGCCATACAATTCAATCTAAGTTAATGGCATTCAACCTGCTTATAAAGAGTCGCATTTGTTCTCTAGGGGAAGTGCAGGTCACATACCGAGTTTAAGCTCCCTAACGCCACCACCCGCACCGTGACGATTGTCCAGATCCGGATTCACCCTGCGCTCACGTTCAAGAATATAAGCAATCACATCATTTAGTTCAGAAGACTCAAAATCCGGGAAGAACATGTCGTCCGAAGCCGAAGTCTCCTCTGTCGTATTGAAACGAACAATAGCAGGGTTACGAACGCTTTCTCCGACAGGGAGCTCCCTCATGTCACCCTTGCGACATGCATAACCTATCTCATAAGCGACATCTCTCCCGAATGGGGAAATAACCAACACAGTAGTGCATCTTGATAGCTCTTCGATACACCGCCTGTAGACATACCGCTTATTTTTAGCCCCATGGGACCTCACCTTAAGTTCCCTAGGTAAAAAAACATCCAAGCCCCGGCGCCTTAACATTGCCGCAATATGTCGATTAGTATCTTGGTTAGCGTATCTGGATGCTATGTAAACCATGATTCAACACCTGCCAGAGAGATAAATGGAAAATATCGTTTGAAAGCAAAACGCCTCCTCAGTGTGATTCGTTAAGAAAATACAATTCAAGGAAACAGAAGACCGAAACGAGCAAAGGAATCAGCCCTGGAACACATTTCATAATTGAAGAGAAACTAGCTGGTTTTTTAGTATCCCACCTAACGATTAGACCAACCAAAAACACCATAAGAGACACAGACGCACACGTGCAAAGACAAACTTGAAAATAGTCGGCAGCCGAATTGAAGGACGTTGACGCAGAACCAAGTGTGAAGATGCCCACAAACGCAGTAAGGAGCGCAACGACGTTGGCATAAATCTTTCGCTCCATCTTCTTGATAGGCTTAACAAATTTTTTGATTCGCTGCCGATCCGCATCATATACATCGTAATTGCCAATTGCCTCGATCATCTTTTCGTCGGAAAAGTGGCCACTATACTCTTGTTCAACGGCTCCCTCCACCATTTGAAAAGCTACCTGCGCATACCCATCTTCTTTATTATTGAGTTCGATACTGCTGCCACTCAAATTAGTTAATCGAAAATAGAGATGCGTTTCATGCCCAGGAAAGTATAGGGGCGCATCAAGTAGAATTGCTTTACACATCGAAGAGCACCTCAGGTAAACCTGGGCTGTCATGTTAGCTGGCAAACTAATCAACTCAACAGATGAAACAAATATCGAATTACCGGGTTTAAGGTCATAGGAATCGCATCTAATTCCGTCAGCGTAAAACTCTTTGGTTCGCAAGTCATAACTAACGCTCTGGACTCTTCCTTTATCCGCATAACGCAGATGGTCATCATCTATCAGCTGCTTGATCCTATTGTCGGACAAATACATTCGTACACTCCTTTTTCGGAGGAATAGGGTTATTTCTGCTAATTTACCTCTAACTCCAGCACGCTGACACATTTAATTTATGAGCTGTGCATCTATGCGCATTTACCATTCTGACCAATTCACACCAACCTAAACCTTTCAATCACTCGGCCCCTCAATCACTTTATTCAATTCGGCAGATAGTCGACCTCTACAACGCCGGCAAGCCCAAGCGCGAGATCATGGACGAGTACGACCTCGGCAAGAGCACTGTGGAGAGGTGGGTCGAGTCGATAAACGCGACCGGCTCGCCGCGCGCCGCGGACAACCGCACGTCCGAGCAGAACCGTATCCTGGAGCTCGAGCGCGAGAGCCGCAGGCTTCGGATGGAGGCCGACGTCTTAAAACGGGCGGCGCCGATATACGCTCGAAAATGAGGGCCATGGCGGCCAACGAGGGCCGCTGCCCCATATCAGCGCAGTGCAGGCTCCTCGGCGTCGCGAGGTCGACGTACTACTCCATGCGCTCGCGGCCCGACCGGACCTTCCCAAACGGAAACTCGGCCCTCATGCTGGTGACGGCGAGGCTTAAGTACACAGTGAAGCACGAGTGGGGCAAGAGGAGGTACCTGGACATGCCCAAACTGGAGGAGGCGAACGAGCCGAAGGGAAAGGCGAAGGGCTAGAAGAGGACGGTGCCGAGGACGGCTAAGTCAATTTGCGAAAGAATCTTGACGGTGCCTCTATGCTCTATCAGGAACAAGGTCGTAGCGATTATCGAGCACAATTGGCTCTGCTCCGAGACAGACCAAAAGAGTACTATTTTTTTCAGTCGTTTAGCCGTTTCTTTTCATAGGGCGTGTTGCGAATGCTGTTTAATTTGATTGTCCGTGCTGATGAAGCCCTGCCCATGTTGACTTCCAGAATGTTTGAGCGAACGCCCGATGAGCTGGCGGACCGCTATAGAACTTCCACCAGCTTTGATTTTAATGCCCTTGCTCAGCTTCCTACTGTTATGACGCGTGAATTTGAGTCGGACGATATGGGTGCCATGGCCAGGCTGGGCTATATGGACTCCCCGTCGATAAACCCAGTAATTTCTTCACCCGTTCTGCAGTTTCCATCGCATGCCTTATTGGATTTCGGCTTGCTCGATGAAAACTTTTGGGAAAATAAACGTACTCATTGGAGGCTTTGCGAGGGGGACCCTTTTCGCCTGTTTTCAAAGTTTCTTGATGACCGTCCCTTGCCGGTCGAACCTGAAGCGTCTTCTGCGTGTGATCCAAATTTAATTGCCGTCATGATGCCATTCACCGAAGACCCTTCTATCGACCCTGTATATTTAGCGTTGGTCGAAGGCTCTAAGAGGGCGGGTAAGAAATGCATGCGCGTAGACGAAATGTTGACTCCCGCAGATATTACGGAAGACATATTTAATTTGATTGCGTCTAGCTCTTTGGTAATTGCTGATATTACCGATCTGAATCCAAACGTCATGTTCGAAGTGGGCTATGCGATCGGAAGGGGCAAGCAGGCCGTTTTGATATGCAAAGATGATGTTCCCCAACTGCCTTTTGATATCAGCCACAGGAGAGTATTTACCTACAAGCGAGATAAAGACGGATTAGCGATACTTTCAGACAGGGTTATGAAAATCTTGACGAATGATCAGTGATTGCTTGCTCGCATGGTCCGGCATGAGCCCCGGTACCCCCTATCGATAGTTTCCGGACTCATTGAGCTGGCGCGTGTTGTCCTCGCCTATGCCGTGCAGTTCTGCGGTCCCACTCGCCTGAAGAACAGGTGTTGATGTTAACTATGAAGTAATCCGAGTGATTACCGGGAAATGAGCGCCATGGGCACGAAAAATTAAGCAAATAAATCAGAACCACCCTTAAAAAGGGTGGTTTGCTCTTAGGGTATAACCCACGGGCC